>JABNAD010000069.1_pt1 | contig 96118 bp, 78 predicted proteins | sample 7240381 | NCBI WGS metagenome assembly JABNAD01 (sample SAMN11332834, study PRJNA596920) | anaerobic digester metagenome | biome: digested sludge; isolation source: digested sewage sludge-derived enrichment culture grown on H2/CO2 | place: Germany: Goettingen | reverse complement strand
ACTGATTAAGAGTCAGCTGCTCTACCAATTGAGCTAATGACCCGCATTGCGTGAAGAGGTGTTTACGCAAATGGGGGGCAAGTGTCAAGCGGATCGATTTTTTTTTTGTAAAATTATTTTGCGCTTCAGGCTATTACCTGTAAATATCGACGCGGCAGAATCGTTAAATTTCCGCTCTGGACGGGGAAATTTGGCTTTGTGAACACCCAAAAAGCTTTTTGTCCAGTGAGACATGGCAATCCAGCCACGGGTGACTTCCTCGTGAATCCACTTGTAAAATTACACAGCCTGATTAGTGTGCCTGACAGGAGCGGGCATAAAAGGCCGTGATTCTGATTTAGCAAAGTGCAGTCTGTTAAATTGGCTCTAAATCAAAGACGGAGCAATCCGGCATGAACGCTGTCTTGCTACTGTGCTGGGCTGTTTTGGGCCCATGTGGCCAGCCAACCACGCTGAGGGCTTGACGAATCGGCGCACCTTGGGCTACAAAGCCACTCACGCCATGCATATGCGGCATTGCCCATGTGCCTTGGTCAGTCTGCCGGGATGGTGGAATTGGTAGACGCAGCGGACTCAAAATCCGCCGAGGGCAACCTCTTGCGAGTTCAAGTCTCGCTCCCGGTACCAAGTTAAATCAAAGGGTTTGTGAAGATGGCTCATGGCCGCTCACAAACCCTTTTTTGTGTCTTTTTCTGCACCATCTTGCACCAAATCGAGAGGGGGGCATTAATTCGGCTGCTCTGGACTGTCCACCGGGTGTAACGTGGGCATATGTGGTGGCTGTGGTCTGGATACTTGAATGACCCATTTGCGCGGCAACCGCTGCAAGGTCGGCCCCGCGTGCCAACATTTTTGAGGCAGCAATGTGCCGGATGTCATACGGCCTGATTCCACGCCCCTGCATGCCTGCGACTTTTACTGCAGTGCGCCATGCCGTTGTAGTCCAACACTTTGCGCCCGCGCCTGTGGCAAACCCAAGGTATCCCGGCTGCCAAATCTTCTTGGTAGCGCAGCTTGGCCTCTTCCCAATAGGCTGACGGCGAGTACACGTGCTTGATGCGGCCTGTCTTGCCCTGTGCATAGGGACACTGCATGCCAACTCACTACACAGTCTGCAAGTTTGCAATGCTCATTTTTCCCCAAAAGAGACTGAACAGCAAGGGCTTAATACCGCTGTTCATGTCCTGCTGGAGGTAAGCGGCAGCATGGCTGGCGCACCTATTAACCTCGCCAGACGAGCCTGCTTTGCAGTGGCAGCCGCACTGAGGCACCTCAGTGGAGTAGACCCGGCGGTAATGGCCTTCCCTGCTGCTACGGCGACCAATTCCGTATTCCCCATCATGCGGCCCGGGCAGGCGGTGCCAGGCTTGTTCGACATTCGGGCTTCTGGCGGAACACCATTGGCTGGGACTTTGTGGTGGGTTTGCAGGCCATGCTGCCGATCAAAGAGCAGCGAAAGATGATTCTGGTTATACTGACGGCATGCCAGACAACCATCTGGCCGCAAACAATGCCATTGGGGTGGCCCATAAAATCGGCTTTGAAGTTTACGGCCTTGGCATTCGGGATGAACACATAACGCACCTGTTGCCGCAAACCAGCCGGGTGGTCAACGATTTGCCCGATCTGGTGCCTGCCATGTTTGCCCTGCTGCAGGTCGCCTTGCTCAAAGGTGGTGCTGTATGATGGTGCCCCTCGATTTCAGACCTTGGTACCGAACGGGAATATTCCGTTCCCTTACGCTTAACAAAAAGCGGCGCATCCCGCACTGCTAAACGCAAGGAGGACAAATGAACTACGTGAGCTGGATACCAGTTGTCATAGCTGTGCCACATGCCATCAAGGACAATTGGGACAAATAGCCCTTTATCATAGGAATGAGATCCCACTCCTTCCTATGATGCGCCCACGGTGTGGCATGATTGTTAGGGCTTTGACGGAAGGTGTGTGGCGATTTTAGCCGTGGCAAGCACGGTTTTTTTTTAAATAGTGTTGAATGTGGACTATCCGTCGCAATGAAGCGCATGGTGCAATGACTCTGGCTTGTAGGATAATTTTGTTGTTTGTATACTTGACCATGTATGTACTTTGGGTGAGAATAAAATCACAATATGCAGCATATTTTGAAACGGGGTGTTGTTCTGGTCAACATACATTGTTTGACCATATTATTTTCGGTATTTTGAACAACACCTTTCGTTTCCGTCAAGGGAGGGTTTTATGCTTCCTGAGTTCAGCGGCGATTTTATTCAATGGTTGCGGGGTTTTTATTATACAGCAACATGTGGCAGCATGACGGCTGCAATGAAAAAGATGAACCGTAACCAATCTGCGCTCACGTATCAGATTCGCAGCCTTGAGCAAGAGTTTGGTGTTAAGCTTTTTAGCGGTTCCAAGACAAACCGTGTTCTGACAGAAGAGGGAAAATTTTTGCTCAGCAAGGCAGTGCTGCTTTTTTCTCAGATTGATGCCCTGCGTGGGCAGCTGGAGCATCTGCCAGCAACAGTAAAAGGCCCCCTGAGCATCAGTTGCATGTTTTCGTTTTACAATCATATCTTGCCGGATCTGGTGCACGTTTTTTCGCAGCAATATCCTGAAGTGAGCTTCAGGCTTATTCCCGAGATGCTGGAGAGCAAGCTTTTCGAAGACATTTCTTCCAACAAGGTGGATGTTGGCATTCTGGCTTCAGAGAGAATTCCTGACGATTTTTTGGCCATCCCCTTGTTCAAAACAGACATCACGCTTTTTGCATCGCCGCAGGCAAAGCTGCCGCCTGAAAGTATGCTGGATCTGACAGATATTGCGCAAATGACCATTGTCGCGCCTTCTGTCCATTCGAGCCTGTGGCAAAATATTCTTCGTCAGGCGCAGCGCTACGGTGTAAAGCTGAACCCTCGGCACATAATCATGCATCAGGATTGCCTTGTGCGTTGCGTTTCGCAGGGGCTTGGTGTGAGCATGCTAGACCGCTTTGTTCTCGAAGATGCCCTTTTTGCGCAAAAAATTCAGGCAGTGTCGCTTTCGCGGTTTTTCCGCCCCCGGCAGTATTACATGGTGCTGTCGCAGTCGGGCGCGTACCAGTATCCACAGGTTAAGGCTTTTTTGAATTTCATGAAGCAGCAGTTTGAAATTGCTGACGACAAGCAGGACACAAACATAGAAACCATTGAAGATGAAGAGGTTGCCCTGCACTGATAGCTGAATAACTCATCTTGCCATGCGGGCAGGGGCATTGGGCGTACATGCTGCGCGCAATGCCCCTGCTGCATTTTGTGGCGTTGACCTGCGGCAAATCGCAATCGTCAGGCTAAAATGATGCCGAAAAAAATGAGCCAGAGCTCATGCTTGTGCAAGCGTGTGCTCTGGCTCTGCCGTGTTGTGACTGCCAGCCGTCAAGGAGGGAACGGCTTCTGGCAGACTAGAAGGAATAGATGAAGTTCACGTTCACGTTCCATGCGTCGTACATGGCATCGCTTTTGTTGTTCATTTTGCTCTGTCCCCACACGGTGCGGCTCTGGTCCATCATCAGCCTGATATAGGCGATGTCAAAGCATACGGTGAGGTTGTCGTACATTTTGTATTCGTTGTTCAGGTTAAGTTCTATGGCACCATCGTTGCGCGTCATGTACAGCCCTTCCTTGCCCAAGGCCGTGGCATTGGGGGCCATCCATTCGCCGGTTCTGGCCGCAAGCTTTTTCAGCAGGGCCGGATCGTTTGTGCCGCCAATGTAGTTAACACGCACGGTGTGGGTGAGCTTGTCCACAAAGCTGATATTTCTGGTATACAGGCCAACACCCCAGGTGCCGCCCATGTTGTGGGCAATGGTGCTGTCGCGGAAGGTATTGGGGCGGCCGCCGTTAAAGGCGTATGTGCCGAAGGAGCCAGCGCCGCCTTCATCGAGGTCGGTATAGGGCATACGTTCGGAACCGTTGCCGGGATTGTCATCGTCGCCAGAAGAGTACCATGCATGGATACCGGGAATACCCCAATCCAGCGCATATTCTGCAAGGGCATCGGCCAGCCAGCCAGAGCGGTTGGAGGACGGGTCGTCACGCGTGATGGAACCGTAGTTGAAATCCCACGCCAGGCGCAGGGGCGAAAAGGCCGTTATATCGCCGGTAAAGCCAGCCCACACCGCATTGCCGTAGCCTGTAAGCTTTTGGTTATGGGTGCTGCCATAAAGCGGATAAAGGCCAGACAGATAATAGTTGCTGGTCTGGGCAGGAATGTAGCTTGTGGCGCTGGTGCGGAAGGCATTGGGGCCGAACATGCCATACATTGCCCAGGGGGTAACCTTTACGCCGTCAAAGCTCAGCGGCAGCGTGAGGGCGAATAGATCCACATTATCCATGTAGTTGGCCCTGTAGCCATTAGGGTAGCCGCTGTAGTTGTCGTTGTAGGGGCGCGCCCACACGGCAGTAAGACCAACATTGTCGTTGAACTGGTAGCTGCCGATAATGGCTGCCACGTCTGCGGAGATGATTTGCGAAGTGGTGGTGAAGCTGGGCAGGGTAAAGTTTTGGATACCCATGCGGAATTTTGCGTCTGTCTGCGGAACAACCCAGTCGAGGTAGGCATTTTTGAGTTCCACAACGGTGCCGTCTGCCCCTAGGGCCGCACCCTGCGAGGCCTTGCCCCAGGTCTGGTCGCCAATTTCAAAATATACAGTACCTGAAAGGCTTTCAGACGCAACAGCATCCATTTGCAGACGAACACGTTGTGAGGGGCTGAATTCGTCTGTGCGCGAATTGTAGCCAGTATTTTTTGACGAGCCAGATGTAAAGTTGCCGTGCTGGCCGTAATCAAATCCAAACACCCACTGTCCCTTGGCTTTGAAATCGATGGCCTGAGCCCCGGCGCTGGCACCCAAAAGCATGCCTGCGGCGCACAATAAAACCAGAATCTTCCTCATTGAACGGTCTCCTTGGTCGTTTGGGTTGCATGCCGCAGCATTTCCCCTGTTGCGGCATTTCATTTTCTGGCAAACTCAAATGCGAAAGACTGGTTGTACTGCTGCCACAGTGGTATTTCACTTGTATTAATCTGTGAATTAATCCAGCCTGTTTATATGTAGCGTATAGTCACCTGTTATAATTATTGAGAAGATATTTTAATTGCTCTGAAAGATGTAATAATGATTAATTTTTATTATTGGGGCAGTTTGTGTAAAAAATATTGAGATACTTTGTCCATATTGAGAACGATCATGCCGCTTTCACCTGTGTAGACATAAATCGCACAGCCTTTTTTGCAGCAATAAAGACACTGTTCGCAAATATCCTTGTCGCAGTATGCGTATGCATCTTCGTCGGAGAGAGGAAAGACAACGGGCGGTAGCTTTTTGGGGCTGATGTGTTTGAGGTAAACGCCCGTATAGGTTTGCAAAGCAATCCACATGGGGGGGGGAGCGGCGGCTTTATTCCAGCGTACTCTCACGGCATTGTTGTTAAGCCCACCAACAATTTCATAATCAATGTCCAGCAGGCTTGCTGCGCCTTGTGGCGTTTGGGGCAGCAAAGGCTGCATGGGCTGCCCGCAGCAAACTGGTGCAAGTGATGACGCGGCGCGCGAATCTGCGGAGTGATCCTCGCTCAGGTACTCGTGCAGAAGACGTGAGCAGCTTTTGCAGTGCCAGAAATGCAGCACCGCATGCTTTATCCACGGCTTGCGCGGCAGTTTGCAGCGCAGGGGGCTGAAGGGCGGCTGAGACATGGCTTGTATCCCGGTTCCAGGGTTTGCAGGTTTTGCGTAAAAGGCCATCGGCCAGAGCCGATGGCCTTTTAGTGGAAGCACGCCTGGCAAGGGCGTGTTGGAGGAGTATTTGCTAGGCGTCGAAGTCAGAGTAGCCCAAAACGCCGCCGTGCTTGATTGCCTGCCGGGAGATGGTGATGCGCTGTACGGTGGGAGTGCCTTCTTCCAGCCACATGGCGCGGCAGTCGCGGTACAGACGCTCCACGGGGCCGTATTCACAATCTTCGAAGTAGCCAATGCCACCAAAGATTTCGAGCATTTCGTCGGAGACCACCTTGGTGGTCCAAATGCTGAACAGCTTGCACATGGCGGCCTTTTCTTCGATGTACTCGCCCTTGGGATTGTTTTCGTAATCCTTGGCAAAGTCGTACACCATGGTGCGCAGGGCGTGCACATGGGTGGCCATGTCGGCAACCTTCATGCGGATAGCCTGACGTTCGATGATGGGCTTGCCAAAGGTCACGCGGTCGTGGGCGCGCTTCAGGGCCAGTTCGAGCATGCGCTGAGCCATGCCAAGGTTACTGGCGGCGATGTGCACGCGCGAAACCGAAAGCGAGTGGATGGCGATTTCAAGCCCCTGGCCTTCTTTACCCAGCAGGTATTTTTTGTTCACGCGCATGTTGGTGAATTTCTGGCCGGTGTGACCAGCGCCACGGCAACCCATCATGTGGGGCATGGGCGTCAGTTCGTAGCCGGGGGTGTCGCAAGGCACCATGAAGGTGGACAGGCGGTGATCCTTGTCGGCATTGGGGTTGGTGACAACGGTGACGTAGGAGTAGTTGCAGCAGTCGGTGTGGGAGATGAGGTACTTTTCGCCATTGATGACGTAGTCATCTCCATCGCGCACGGCAAATGACTGGATGTCGGCGCCCGTGCCGCCCTTTTCTTCGGTAACGGCCCAGCTGGTGAACACGCTGCGGTCCTGGAAGCCGGGCATGAGTTCTTTCTTCAGCTCTTCAGAGCCGTAGTCGTAAAGGGGACGCCAGTTCAGGTCCATGGCATAGTGCAGGTGCATGCGGATGCCGCCGGGGCCACGGCTGAATTCTTCCTGAACGCGCAGAATTTCGGTTTCTGAGAGGCCCCATCCGCCAAATTCGACGGGCACAGAGCAGCGGTACAGGTCATTCTTGATGCCCAGTTCGTAAAATTCCTTCGGGAAAACGTTGGTTACCTCGATTTCCTTCTGCAATTCTTCAAAGGGGCCTTCTGACAGTTCGCGAATCTGCTTCAGGTACGCGTCAAATTCAGCCTTGCTCAACTTGCCCATCTCATTTCTCCTTAACATAATGTTGCAGTTGATTAGAAATAAAATATACATTGTTGCTGTGTGCAGGCGTGTATATTTTCCTTTACTTTTCTGAAATACATAATCAGTAAAATATCTTTTCTGGTCAAATTGATTATGGACGGCAGATTAATATTGAATATTTTTATAGAGGTATGACCATAGGCAAGGTAAGGGATGGGTTTTTATTATTATTATAGTTATATTTTAGTATGTTATATGTTTTTGTGCGGGGTTGCTGTTGCGTGAGTTGAAAGGTGGTTATCAAAAAAATTGCCTAGAAAAGTGGTTTTATTGAAATAAATTTCACAAAAAGCAGTTTTTGGGGGTAAATAGCAGCCTTTGATTCGCCATCTCGTGAAAAAAATGTTCATAAGGCTCATTTTGGGGCTTTTTAGGTTGATTGCACAACCCATTGGCCCTAAGCCATGTGCTCAGAATCAGGACGATATTAATGTGGTGGAGTTGGTTTGAGGTGAAGGGTAGCGAAGTCCATTTTTGAGGGTGTTTGGATGCTTTTAAAAATATAGTATAAAATTACAGTGTATTAGTGAGTTTATTATAAGTTATTATGGGTAAGTTCCAAAAAAATATGCACAGGAAGGGCTTGATTAGTGTGTCGATTGATAAAAAAATCACATAGTCCTGTTTTTTGATCAAAGTAACTGATCATTTGTTGAAACCAATTGATATACAGCTGGCCTCTTGGCCAGCTGTTTTCTTATAATATAAATAAATAATTAACTAAAATTTATTGATCTGGCAAAAAGTCTGATCGTATATCAAAAAAATCGTCACTATGTTGTTGAAGATTATAAATTTGACTTTTTTTACTTAAATACAGTTAATGTAAGCAATCTTTGACAGGTGTTGAACTGTGTATTGCTTGTTTTGAAATAAATTTAAATGCAGACATGGAGAGTTCAATGACAAGGCACAAACCGTTGGAGGGCGTCAGGGTTGTGGAGTTGGCTACCTATGCGGCGGCGCCTGCCGCGCTGCGCGTACTGGCCGACTGGGGGGCTGAAGTGTGGAAGGTAGAGTCGTTTGACGGCGATCCCTACCGCCGTCAGGCCCCGGTTTTTAACATTCCCCTGATGGAAGACGAAAACCTTTCCTTTGATATGACGAGCCTCAACAAAAAATTTGTGGCGCTCAATCTTAAGGACGCTGAGGGCATGAAGGCCCTGCACAGCATGTTGGAAAATGCCGACGTGCTGGTGACCAGCTTTCGCCAGAAGGCCTTGGACAAGCTGGGCCTCAGCTACGACGCCCTCAAACAAAAATACCCTCGTCTGGTAATGGCCCAGATGTTTGGCTATGGCGACAAAGGTCCCGAAAAGGATACCGCTGGCTATGACGTGACCTGCTATGTGGCGCGTGGCGGTATTCTTGGTTCATTCCACGAACGCGGAACCTCGCCCATCAACGAGCCAAACGCCTTTGGCGACTATCAGGTGGCCCTTACCCTGGCCTCAGGCATCTGCGCGGCTCTCTATGCCCGCGAAAAAACCGGCAAGGGCGACCGCGTGGTTACCTCGCTGTTCCACCAAGCCCTATGGGCCATGTCTGTGCCCATCATGTCCTCGCAGTACGGCAACACGTATCCCAAGTCGCGCATGGAAGTGGCAAACCCCTTCAACAATACCTACCGCACCAGCGACGACCGCTGGCTGATCATTTGCGTGCCCGACTATGACGTGTATTTCCGCAAAATGATGGGTCTTTTTGGTCGCGAAGATGTTTTTGAAGATGAAGACATCAACACCATCGGCAATGTGCTGGCCCGCAAAACTCAGTCCAAGGCCATCGGCATCATTGGCGAATCCATGAGCAAAAAGACCCTGGCCGAATGGCTGAAGATCTTTAAGGAAAATGACGTTCCCTGCGAAAAGGGCGCGCTTCCTTGCGAAATTCTTGATGATCCCCAGGCCTGGGCCATCGACGGCCTGCGCAAGGTCACCTACCCCAGCGGCAATGAACGCGTCATCACCACCACGCCCGTACGCTTTGAAAGCATGGGTGACCCCGATGCCGTTATTGCCCGTGGCCTTGGTGCGGATACCGCCTCTGTGCTCAAGTCTTGCGGCTACCCCGAGGCGGCCATCGACAAGATGCAGCAGGATAAAGCCATTATCTGCGGCTAGTTTTATGGCGGCGAGATGGCTCTGGCGAACGTAAAACTCCTCGCCAGTCGGGTTGATACTGTTTTTTGCAAGAATGTTGGGTGCATGGGCAAAGACCTGTACCCAAACAGCCACAGCGGCTTACGCCGAAGGATAAAAATATGCCTGATGCAATCGGTAACAGAAGATGGTGGACACTGGGCCTGTTCTTTCTGTGTTACACCGTGCTCTATATGGCCAGAGCCAGCGTTTCCATGGCCGGGCCTTCCATGATTTCCTTTTACGGCTGGTCAAAAACTGAATTTGGCCTTGTTTCCACGGCCTTCTTTCTTGGTTATGCCAGCACCATGGTGCTGGGTGGGGTTCTGGCCGACAAGTTTGGAGGCGGCAGGGTGCTATGCGTTGCTGCCGTGCTGTGGTCGGTGTTTGTTTTCATCACGCCGCTGCCGCTTGGCGTACCGCTGGTATTGATGATTGTGGTGCGCGCTGGTTGCGGTATGGCTCAGGGCGTGGCCCTGCCTTCCATGACCAGCATGATAGCCAAGTGGGTTCCTAAAAAGGAATCGGGGGTGGCCCAGGGCGTTTCTCTTATCGGCGTGGCGGCGGGTCTTGCCGTAACCATGCCTCTGGCAGCCTGGGTCATCAATACCTGGGGCTGGCAGAAGGTCTTTTATGCCTTCTCGATTCTTGGCCCCATCTGGGTGCTGATCTGGATCAAGTTTGGCTACCAGTCCCCGGCTGAAGACCCCAATATTTCCACATCCGAGCTTAATTATATCCGTGGCGCGGCCGCCGCTTCGGCTGCGCAGGCCGCCTCTGTATCTGCCGATGACCCCGACCAGATGCTTACCGCCAAGGAAGCCTATGCCCAGCCCGCCGTGTGGTTTGGCGCCATATCCTTCCTGTGCACGCACTTTCTGTTCTACCTCTTCATGACCTGGCTGCCCACGTACTTTGCCGACGGGCGTGGTCTTTCCGTTACGGGCAGCGCTGTTTCGTCCATGCTGCCCTATGTGGCCGCCATGTTTACCTACCCCATTGGCGGTCTGCTGGCTGACAAGTGCGCAGTTTACTTTGGCGACAACATTGGCCGCAAAATTCTACCATGCGTGGGCCTCATTGCCTCTGCTGTGCTGCTGTACCTGGCCACCACGGCTTCCAGCACCATGGCCGCCACGGCGCTGGTTTCCGCTTCAAACGGTTTTCTCTGCCTGACCATGGGCGGATTCTATTCCATCCCCATCGTGTTTTCCAAGCGTCATGCGGGCAAGCTTGTGGGCCTCTGGGCCACCTTTGCTTCGGTTGGCGGCATTCTTGCCCCCACGGTCACCGGTGTGCTGGTGGACAAGTACGGTTACGACTTTGCCCTCAGCTTTGGCGCAGGCACGGCTGTACTCGGCGCGCTGATGCTCGTCTTTGTGCGGGTGGCCCCCTTTGGTGAGGCCGTTGCCCGTGCGCGCAACGCGTAATCAAGGTTAACCAGGGCCGCACGGTAATACGTGCGGCCCGTCAGAAAAGGAGTTTGAGATGGATTTCAGGCTTACAGAAGAACAGGAACTGTTGCTCGCCAGCGTGCGTGAAATGATGCAACGCGACTTTCCCGACGAGTATTTTCGCAAGTGCGATCTTGACCGTCGCTTTCCTGTGGAATTCATGACAGCCATGGCCGAAAACGGCATTTCGCTGCTGGGCGTACCCGACGAATTTGACGGTGTACCGGCAGACATGCTGACCCAGATACTGATTATTGAAGAGCTGGCCCGCATGGGCGGCACCGGCTACCTGCTGACCAATGCCCTGTGCGTGCACAACATGGTGAGCTGGGGCAGCAGGGATCAGCTGGAAAAAACAGTGGAGAGCGCCCAGAAGGGTATTCCCGCCTATTCGCTGCTGTTTACCGAACCTCAGGCCGGTTCGGACAACAACCTGCTTGCCACCACGGCCACGCGCAGCAACGGCAAGGTGTACCTCAACGGGCAAAAGACCTTTATCACCGGCGCGCGCGATTTTCCCTACATGCTGGTGCTGGCCCGCGACGCCGAGCCCAAGGACCCCAAGCGCTGTTTTACCATGTGGTGGGTAGATCCCCAGGCCCCCGGCGTGAAGATTCAGGATCTTGTCAAAATCGGCTGGCACCAGATCAGCAACTGCGAAGTGTATTTTGACAATGTGGAGCTTGAGGAAAGCGCTATGGTCGGCAAGGAAGGCTACGGTTTCATCCACCTGATGAAGAATTTTGAAATCGAGCGCCTGGTCATTGCCGCCTATGCCTGCGGCATGGCGCGCTGTGCGTACGAAGATGCCGTGCGCTACGCCAACCAGCGGCAGCAGTTTGGTCAGTCCATCGGCCAGTTTCAGATGATTCAGGAAAAGATCGTGGACATGGCCATACAGATTGAAAACATGCACAACTTCATTTGCAAGGTGGCCTGGCAGAACGACAACAGCGAATCTCTGCGCATTTCTTCTGCCCTGTGCAAGCGCTTTTGCGCCAAGGCCGCTGGTGAAGTTATCGACGCTGCCATGCAGGTTATGGGCGGGGTGGGCTACACGGAAGACGTGCGTATTTCTCGCCTCTGGCGCGACGTGCGCATCACCCGTATGGCCGGTGGCACGGACGAGGTCATGGTCTACATCGCCGCACGGCAGATTTTGAAAGAATACGAGGGCTAAGGCGTTTTTATTATGAAAATGCCGGGGCGGTTGCCAGCGCTGCCGCCCGCAATTGCCCAAAAGCCGCGCATGACAAAGCAATCTGCTGCACTGCGCCGTATCCCCCGAACCCAAGAGAGCACACCATGAAAATTATTGTTTGCTGCAAAATTGTGCCTGAGGAACAGGATATAGTCGTCAACGCCGACAGGTCTGTGGACACGGGTAAGGCCGCGCTAAAGATCAGCCAGTATGATCTTAATGCCATCGAAGCCGCTATGTGCCTTGCTGGCGAGGGCGACGAAGTTGTGGCCCTGAGCGCCGGGCCGACCAAGTACCTTTCCAACTCAAAAATCTGCAAGGATATCCTTTCGCGTGGGCCTGCCCGTCTGGAACTGGTTTCTGACGACAGCCTGGCTGGGGCCTTGCCCGACGTGACCGCTCAGGCCCTGGCCGCCGCCATCAAGAAAATCGGTTTTGATCTGGTGCTGTGCGGCGAAGGTTCCGGCGACCTGTACGCCCAGCAGGTGGGCATACTGCTGGGTGAAAAACTGGGCGTAGCCAATATCAACGTTGTGCAGTCCATTACCCGCGAAGACGGAACCCTGCTGGTCGAGCGCGCTCTGGAAGATGAAACCGAAGTGCTGCGCATGCCCCTGCCCGCCGTGCTCAGCCTTACCAGTGGCATCAACGTGCCCAAAATTCCCACCATGAAGGCCATTCTTGCCGCTGGCAAAAAGCCCGCCAATGCCGCCTCGTGCGCAGACCTTGGGGCAGACCTGAGCAATGTGGACAGCATGCTTTCCGTGCTCGCGCCCGAACAGGCCGACCGCCTGCACAATGTTATTGAAGGCGATGCGGAAGAGCAGGTTGCCGCCTTTGTGGAAAACGTGCGCAAGGCCCTGCAACGATAAGTACAGTACCCGGAAACTGGCCTCCTTCCGTGAGGCGGCCAGGCGGCGCAACGTTACGCGTCGCATTGGAACCGGCTGGGGGTTGCGTTGTCGCAGCGCGGTAAGCCCCCGCAAATATGCCAGCCAGTAGGAGGCAATTTCATGAACAAGACACCCAATGCATTTGTGATCTGCGCCAAAAACGCCCGTTTTGCAGACCTTATCCCCGGTGCGGCAAGTCTTGGCAACTCGGTTTCTGCCGTGTTTGTGGGCAGCGCCGCCGAGGCGGGAAATGTTTTTGGTCTGGGCGCGGGCCGTATTTGCCTGCTGCCCGCCAAGCCGGGCTATATATTTGAAGATTATGCGCCCTCCATCGCCGCCGCCATCAAGGCTGCGGGCAAGAGCGTTGTTCTGCTGCCCAACGACCGGCGCGGCAAGGCCATGGCCGCCAAGCTCGGCGCGCTGCTCAAGGCCGCAGTGGTCAACGATGTCATGGGCGTAGAAGAAGACTGCAGTCTCGCCCACATGGTTTACGGCGGCTTGGCCGTGGGCAGACGACAGAGCCAGTCTGACGTGACCATCATGACCGTGGGCGGCGGTGTTTTTGAACCTGCCACAGCTTCTGTTGGCCAGGGGGAAACTGTTGAGCTTGGCTTTGTGGAACCTGCCGCCCGCATAACCCTTGTGGAAGTGAAGCCCAAGGCCTGCGCCAGTGTGGATATCGCCAAGGCCCGCCGCGTGGTTGCCGTTGGCCGTGGTTTTGCCCGGCAGGAAGATCTGGCTCTGGCAAAGAGTCTGGCTTCTGCCATCGAAGCCGAGCTTGCCTGCTCCCGCCCGATTGCCGAGGGCGAGCTGTGGATGGAGCGCGAACGCTACGTGGGCGTTTCTGGTGCCATGGTCAAGGCCGATGTGTACCTTGCCGTGGGTATTTCTGGGCAGATTCAGCACATGGTGGGCGCGCGTGACTGCAAAACCATCATAGCCGTCAACAAGGACAAAAACGCCGCCATCTTCAAGTTTGCCGATTACGGCATTGTTGGCGACCTGTACAAGGTCCTTCCCGCTCTGACCAAGGCACTGAAAAACTGACCGGGGGCAGCCCCCTGCGCCTGTGCGCAGACATCGGTCAAGACAAGCAGGTAGAATATGTCTGAAGATCAAGTTGACCTCATCGTAGTAGGCGCAGGCCCGGCGGGCAGCATGGCGGCGCTGGTGGCAGCCCGGGCCGGATTGGACACGCTGCTCATCGAGCGCGGCAATTTTGCGGGTGCCAAGAACATGACCGGCGGGCGGCTGTATGCTCACAGTCTTGAAAAGCTGATGCCCGGTTTTGCGGATGAAGCGCCCATGGAAAGGGTAGTTACCCGCGAGCGCATCTCCATGCTGAACGAAACAGACGCAGTTACGGTGGAATATGCGGCCCCCAAGGCGCAGGACGCGGTCTCGCGTTCGTATACGGTATTGCGTACGGCCTTTGACCAGTGGCTGTGCGGTAAGGCTGAAGAAGCCGGTGCGCAACTGGTGCCTGGCGTGCGCGTGGACGAGCTGCTGGTGCGTGACGGCAAGGTTTGCGGCGTGCGCGCTGGCGATGAAACGCTGGAGGCCCGGGCGGTAATTCTGGCAGATGGCGTCAATTCCCTGCTGGGAGCGCAGCTGGGCATGGTCAAGGCCGTCAACACCCACACCTGCGCGGTGGGCGTCAAGGAAGTGCTGGAGTTCACCCCCCAACAGATGGCCGACCGCTTTGCCTGCACAGGTAACGAGGGCACTGCCTGGCTTTTTGCCGGTATGCCTTCTGACGGCTACATGGGCGGCGGCTTTTTGTACACCAATGCCACCACCGTTTCACTTGGCGTGGTTTTTGGCCTGCACAATATGGACAGGGTGGGCAAATCCGTACCGCAGATGCTGGAAGACTTTCGCAGTCATCCTGCGGTGGCACCACTGCTGGAAGGCAGCAAGCTGGTCGAATACTCGGCACATGTCGTGCCTGAAGGCGGCTACGGCATGGTGCCCGAGCTGGTGCGCGACGGTGTGCTGTTGGCGGGCGATGCTGCGGGCCTATGCCTGAATGTGGGCTATACCGTGCGCGGCATGGATCTGGCCATTGCTTCGGGGGAGGCTGCGGCGCAGGCCGTTATTACCGCAAAGCAACGCGACGACTTCAGCGCGGCTGGCCTTGGCGGTTACAAGCAGGCTCTGGAAGACAGTTTTGTGCTCAAGGATCTGAAGCTCTACCGTAACCTTCCCCACACTCTCGATAACAACCGCATTTTTTCCGCATACCCCGATATGGCGGCCGGAATCATGGCGGACATGTTCAACGTCAACGGTCCCTCTGCGCCGTTACGCAACAAATTGTGGGCACGGGCCAAAAATGTGGGCCTGCTCAACCTGCTGAAAGACGGCATCAACGTCATGAGGTCGCTATGAGCACAGTCAATGTTGATATGAAGCTGGGCGTGGACAAGTTTTTTGTAGATGAGGGCAATGCCCACATTACCCTTGTGGACAATCCCGATCCCAGAGAGTTTGCCAAGCTTGAAAAGGCCTGTCCTGCGGGCCTCTACAAACGCGACGGCAACGGCGGTTTTCGTTTTGACTACGCTGGCTGCCTGGAATGCGGTACCTGCCGCATAGTGGCTGGCGACACGGTGCTTTCCAAGTGGGAATACCCGCAAGGAACCATGGGGGTCGAGTTCCGCTTCGGCTAAGCCCGTAAGCGTAATGCCATGGAACTGTCCTGCGGCGGTTTCGCCAAAAGCCGCCGCAGGACGCAACAAAAACCACACGGCGAGCAATCTCTCCCCCCAATAGCGCAGGCGGTGACACATGGTTTTTGAAGAATTGCCCAGTCTGTTCCGCATCGAAGTGCCCTTGCCCGGCAGTCCCCTCAAGCAGCTCAACGCGTACCTGATTCGGGGTGAGGATCGTCACCTGCTTGTGGATAACGGCTTCAACATGGCCGAGTGCGAGCAAGCCTTGCGCCATGCGCTGCAAGAACTGGATACCCCACTGGAAAAACTGGATTTTTTACTTACCCATCTGCACAGCGACCACAACGGGCTCACCTCTGTGCTGCGCACGCCTGACTCGCGTATTTACTGTAGCGAAGAAGACGGCAACCACATCAACAGATTTATTGAAGACGAGCACGCCTGGATAAGCATGATGCGCGGTCTGGGCAGGCACGGTTTTCCAGATAGTGCGCTGGACGAGCTACTGCGCTCACACCCGGGTAAAATCTATGCTTCGCCGGAACCGTTGCCTTTCACACCAGTGAGCGATGGGCAAGCTGTCGCTTATGGTGGCTACAAATTTATGGTCATTGCCGTACCCGGCCATACACCTGGCCATGTGGCGCTTTTTGAGCCGGATCAGCGCTTTTTGATTTGCGGTGACCATGTGCTTGGTTCCATCACTCCCAATATCACGGCCTGGAACGGGGTGGCAGATTCCTTGGGTGACTATCTGCGCAGCCTTGACAAAATTTTGCGCCTGCCCGTGCAGCAGTCCTACCCGGGTCACCGCGCCATCATCCCCGATACCCACGTGCGCGTGCGGCAACTGCACAACCACCACGAAAGAAGGCTGAGCGAGGTGCTCGCCATTGTTGAGCGGCTGGGCCGCACACCGGCCTTTGCCGTGGCCGCGCGTATGCACTGGGCCCTGCGGGGCACATGGGAGAGCTACAAGGTGCAGCAGCAGTGTTTTGCCGTGGGCGAGGCCGTAGCCCACCTTGATCATCTGGCCATGCTCGGCAAGTTGCAGCGTGTGGAAGATGCTACGGGAAGCGTGACCTACGCCGAAGTGCAAACATCTGCCCGTGCAACCTCGCGGGCATAACAGGGATGGTGGATTATGGTTGCGGAAGGGAACAGCCAGAAAAATACGGTCTACGCGCCTATGGCAGACATGACGCTGCGGGATTGCTGGCATGCGAGCCTGGCGGCAAACCCGGAAAAAACAGCGGTCATTGATGCTCAGGGTATGGCGTTGAGCTACGCTGAGGTAGACCTGCTGGCAGCGCGTATTGCCCGGTATCTGGCAGATTGCGGCATCAATACACTGGATGTGGTTTCGTGCCAGCTGCCCGGCTGGGTCGAATTTTTGCCCATCTACGTGGCCTGCCTCAAGCTTGGGGCAGTCATCAATCCCATCCCGCCCAATCTGCGCTATAATGAGCTGAAGCATATTCTGTCTGCCTGCAATTCCAAGGTGCTTTTTGTGCCGCGCAGATTCCGCAAAATGCAATATTGCGAATTGGCAGTGCGTTTGCGCAAGGTAGTTGATTCGTTACGTGTGGTCATTGCCGTGGACAAGAAGGGCGAGGGGGCTGTGTTGCCCACCTTCAGGGACATGGTGGAGGAAGACGTGGCCACGCCGATGTCGCAGGCAGAATCGGACGCAGTGGTGTTTGCCGGGCAGATAACGCCCGACAGCCTGGCGGCGCTGGTGTTCACGTCCGGTTCCGAGGGCCAGCCCAAGGGCGTAATGCTTTCGCACCGCAATATTATTTTTGCCGAAACAAGTTTTGCCTCATTTTTCCAGATAGATGCGGCAGACACCATGTTCATGCCCGCCCCTGTGGCGCACGCCACGGGTTTTCACCACGGCGTCAGCATGCCCTTCATCATGGGGGCCACATCCGTGCTGCTAGACGTGTTCAATGCCGCCAAAGCTCTTGAGCTTATCAAGATACATCGGTGCACCGTCACCATGGCCGCCACCCCCTTTCTGTACGACATTGTGCAGACAATTCAGCTGGGGGGAGACTACGATTTCTCCTCCCTACGCTTTTTTTTGTGCGGCGGCAGCCCGCCCAATGTTCCCCTCAGCCAGACTGCGGAGCAAATAGGTCTGCGCGTGCTGAACGTCTATGGCTCAACGGAAAGCGTGCCGCACATGGGTACGCCGTTGACGCCGATTTCTGACCATATGCATAGTTTGGCGCTTTGCCCCATGCCCGGCATTCGGGTGCGTGTGGTGGACAGACAGGGCAGGGATGTGCCTGAAGGCGAAGAGGGCGAGGAAGTTTCGTACAGTCCCGCCGTTTTTATGGGCTACCTGCGGGAGCCGGAACTGACCGCAAAGGTGCTTCAGGCAGACGGATGGGTCCACAGCGGAGACCTGTGCCGCCGCAATGCCGATGGAACCTATTCCATCACCGGGCGTCTCAAGGACATCATTGTGCGGGGCGGCGAAAATATCAGCAGCCTTGCTGTGGAAAACGTGCTGCTGCAACACCCCAAGGTCAAGGATGCTGCCGTGGTGGGCATGCCCGACGAGCGCCTGCAGGAGCGCATATGCGCCTATGTGGTGCTGCACGACAAGGCAGAAACATTGACCTTTCAGGATGTATTTGATTTTTTTCTCACCCAGGACATCGCAAAGCAGAAATTTCCAGAGCACCTGGAAATTCTGGACGAAATGCCCCGCACTGCTTCTGGCAAGGTGCGCAAAACCCTGCTGCGCCAGTGGATAGCAGAAAAGCTGTGCAGCGGTTCTGTGCCCTAGGCAGCGCAGTCCTATATCCCTCCCGTTATCCTTCTGCGGAGGTGCGGCTTGTTGCCATGGGGGCAAATTGGGGAGGGGTGGGCTGGTTGCCCGCATGATTGTACATAAGCCGGTACAGCAGAGACTGGCATTCTGAAGGAAGTTGTGATTACTGCGTTTTGTTGATTGATAATGTTCATTAATGAAAGGTGTTATTGTCATAGAACATATCTGGAGAAAAATATGATCGGCAGTGTAAGAGCAAAGTTGTTAATACCAACAATGATAACGCTGATTTTCAGTATTGGGATATCAAGTTATTTTTCTGCTCGCGAAGCCAAGGAAGAAGTTCGGCGCGGTCTGCTGGGCATGGGGACAATTGCCACGCAGTCTGTGAGCAAAAGCCTTGATGACCTCCTCAGCTATATGCGCGGTGTTGCTGCGCTGGAGAGTGAAAACGACAAGTTTGATCCTTTGATGCTTCCCGGCGGCGCAACGGGCAAGCCCATGGAAGAGGCTCAGCATGCCCTGCAACGCATTGTGGATACCAGTAGCTTTATTGAAGCCGTAACACTTTACGACGTCACAGGAACCTGCATCACAAACAACAAAGGACCGACCAACGTTTCCATCAAGGACCGCGCCTATTTCAAGAAAGCCCTCACAGGCGAGGTGTGCATCAGCGAACCGGTTTTGAGCCGCACCAACAATGAGCCAGTTTCGGTCATTGCCGCCCCCGTAAAGCGTGACGGTAAAATTCTTGGCGTTCTTATTGTGGGGCTGGATCTTTCAAAGTTTTCAGAAAGCATGATCACGCCCATAAAAATTGGGCAAGAGGGCTACGTCTATCTTATGGATGGCAAGGGCAAGATGATCAGCCATCCTGAAAAGAAGTACATCATGAAGCTGGACGTGAGCCAGTTTGACTGGGGCCGTGAGATGCTGTCCAAAGAAAGCGGCACTGTTTCTTACATGTTTGACGGGCATGTGAAGGCCATGACCTTCAAAAGGCTTACTGCGGCAGACTGGGTTATTGGCGCTGTTGTTAACGATGGCGACATCAACAGGGCCACAGACACAATTACCAGATCCAGCATTATATTTGGTGTAGCGGGTGTTGTGTTGGCCTGTGTGGCCCTGCTGTTTGTTGTTAATCCCATTCTGGCCGCCTTGCGCAAATGCGTGGATTTTGCAGGAACCGTGGCTGCGGGCGATCTGGGGCAGATACTACACCTTAACCGCAATGACGAACTGGGCAAACTGGGCCAGTCTTTGTCTGCCATGGTGGAAAAACTGAAAGGCATGATCGAAACAGCCACCAGCAAAACAGCCGAGGCAGAAGAGCAGACACGGCTTGCCCATACCGCAACCCAGCAGGCCGAATCGGCCCGCCTTGCCGCCGAAAATGCCAAGAAGGAAGGCATGCTTGTCGCCGCTGGTCAGCTCGAAGAAGTTGTGGCGGTGATTTCTGCCGCATCCAGCCAGCTTTCGGCACAGATCGAGCAGTCTGACCGCATTGCTACAAATTCTTCGCAAAGGCTTAGCGAAGCCGCCACGGCTATGAACGAAATGAACGCCACCGTGCAGGAGGTTGCCAGTAACGCCTCTTCGGCCTCTAGTATGTCTGACCAGACCAAGGGCAATGCCCAGAACGGCCAGCGTATCATGCAGCAGTCTTTGCAGAGCATCGGCACGTTGCACACTGTCTCTTTGGCTCTTAAAGACGACATGACTCAACTCAATGATCATGCGTATGCCATTTCACGTATTATGAGCGTTATTTCTGATATCGCAGACCAGACCAACCTGCTGGCACTCAATGCCGCCATCGAGGCCGCCCGCGCCGGGGATGCCGGGCGCGGTTTTGCCGTGGTGGCCGACGAGGTGCGTAAACTGGCGGAAAAGACCATGGCCTCAACCCATGATGTGGGCGATGCCATTACGGCCATTCAGGCCAGCACGGCAAAAAGCGTTAAGAGCATGGATAATGCCTTGGCTGAGGTGGAAATTGCCACGAATTTTGCAAATATGTCTGGTGAAGCCCTGCGGCTGATTGTTAGCGATGCTGATGCCACCGCCGATCAGGTGCGGGCCATTGCCACCGCCAGTGAGCAACAGTCTGCCGCCAGTGAAGAAATCAACCAGTCAATCCTTGAGGTCAACACAATGGCCGGGCAAACAGCCGCCGCCATGGGCGAAGCCGCCAAGGCAGTGGCTGACATGGTCAGCCAGGCAAAAAATCTCAGTCGCCTTGTTGCGGACATGAAAAATAGCTAGCGGAAAATATGGGAATAAATGTTTGCGGCAGAGCTTTTTTACGCCGCCACTGCACGGCGTACAGCGGCAGTCATGGCCATTCCTGCGTTGGTTACGGCAACGAACCAGCTAGGCCCTGAAGCCCCCAGATAAAACGGAACAGCAAGGGGAAGAATATGAGCGCATGCACGGTCCAGCGCAGGGGAGATTCGCGATAGATCCGCCGTTGCAAAAAAGCATCACAGCACAGGGCCCCCAGCGGTTTTCTCTATTAGCGTGATGGTGCGGCGCAGGGCAGCTGTGGCTTTGGCCCGTTGTGGTAGCTGCGGGTTGAGACTTTTTGCCGCCGTGCGTCCCCTTTGCCAGATGGTCTTCAATTTCATCGTGGCACTGTAGGCAGGTATCCCGATTAAATGCTCTGCCGGCGGCCTTTTGGACACAGAGATTGTGAAAATGACAGTGTGCAAAGATAGTTTTACAAGATAAAAAGTCACTTCTTTTTCAGTAAATCTATTGATGCTGCTGACACGTATCTATTTTTACTCATAACGCCAGTAGCGAATGCGTTGTGAGTGATATTGATCCTGTTCTTCGCGGGGCTCATTTTCGCATTGCTATCCTTCAAAATGTATATAGAGGAAGAGGGGTTGGAACATGGGCAGTTCAGTTCATTTGTAGCTTTGTTTTTGATGAATTAAAGATGCATCGTCTTGAGCTGAATGCGTTTTCATACAACACCCAAGCGCAACGCGTGTATGAAGAATAAGGATTCAGTGTAGAAGGTATTCGGCGCGATTCTATTATGTATAATGGCAGGTATGCGGATGATATGTTGATGTCGATGGTGCAAGATTAATGTCATTCAATGACTTAAAATATAAAGATAATATCGAATAAGTACTGATTTCTGCTGATGCGTTTTGCCGATATGTGTGGTGTAAAAAACTTCAGATAACTCTGTTTGCGTCTGGATCGAACTTTTTATCAGGCTGGTACTGGAGTTACGGTTGTGCAAACATCCCTGAACTCCTTGATTGCCAGCATCATAAAACAGGCCGGGGGCAATTGCTCAATAGCGGGTGTCTCCCTATCGACAAGCTGATGCCCTTACGCTAACTTGATATACAGTTTTAGGCTGAATCATGTCGGCGGCATCTGCAACAGCAAGGTATTCCGTGATTTTTTATAGGATTTGTCGTGTCTTGCCTGTCTTTAAGGGCGGCGGGTCATGACAGCATCAGCGCCTTCAGGTTGGAGGCCCTCATTCGAGGCGGCGTGTCAGCGCCAGTCTGTTTCCCCTTCCCATCGCCTAGGCGGGAAGAGGGGGCTTTTTTATTGCTTGCCGTACCCCTTCCTTTTTTTCATATCTCCCCGCGTTTCTTCTCGTAGCAGTTTAGTTGCCCCGGTTCTCCATTCGATTGACCGCGCTGTTGGCCGCCTTGCAGCACAGCGCTGTTGTCGCTTTTGTCATATTACCCGCTCCACAACTTTGCGTTGTGCGGCGGGTTTTGTTTTGCGTTTTTGTACCGCAGCAAAGGGTACGATCAGGAGTATGCGCTATGTATGTAGCTGGAATTGATGTTGGTTCTGTGGCTGCAAAGGCTGTTGTGCTTGAGCTGCTGCCCAACGGCGGCTCGCAGGTTGCCGGGCGGGCCGTGCTGCCCACAGGCTGGAATACCGCCGAGGCGGGCGAATTTGCGCTCAACAATGCCTGCGATGCTGCCGCGATGGCCCGCAATGATTTGAGGCATGTCACTGCCACTGGTTATGGGCGTATTGCCCTGCCTTTTGCCGACAAAACGGTTACAGAGATCAGTTGCCATGCGCTGGGCGCAGCGCATCTTTTCCCCCGCGCGGGGCTTGTGCTCGATATCGGCGGGCAGGACAGCAAGGTAATAAGCCTGGATATCCCGCGTGAGGCGGAAGCGGCCAGTCTTGATGCGGGCCTGGATGTGGCTGGCGTCGCGGGCAGCCTGGGCGCGCTCAAAACCGCGAGCAAGCCGGGCGCAGTGCGCGATTTTTTGATGAACGACAAGTGCGCGGCAGGCACCGGGCGTTTTTTGCAGGTGCTCTCGGGCATTTTGAACATGCCGCTGGACGAGCTGGGCAAGGCAGCCGCCACGGGCAAGCCGGTGGCCATTTCAAGCATGTGCGCCGTGTTTGCAGAAACAGAAATTGTGGGCCTGCTGGCCCGCAGTACGCCGCCGCAAGATATAGCAGCAGGGGTATTCCGCGCCATTGCCCGCAGAATGTGCGCCCTTGCACGGCGCATCCCCATGCAGGGGGAATGCGTGTTTACCGGCGGCCTGGCAACCAGCCCCGCCTTTGCCGCCATTCTTTCAGACGAACTCGGCCTGCCCGTTCAGGTGCCCCACGACCCGCAGACTGTGGGCGCGCTGGGGGCGGCCCTGATTGGCGCAGATCTGTGCGCGAAAAAAGACCGCGCTCTCAATACACAGCAATAACCTCAATAACCTCGCAAGGAAGGAAAGCATCATGAAGTGTGCCAGCTTTGACCGCATTATTACTGCTTTTGAAAAAAACGCTCTGGCAGTGCAGGAGGCCAAGAGGGAAGGCAAAAAAGTTGTGGGGCAGTACTGCCTGTACAGCCCTTCTGAAATAGCGGTGGCCGCCGGGGCCATCCCCGTTTCTTTGTGCGGCACCCGCAACGATTCCATCCCTGCGGCAGAAGAAATGCTGCCTCGCGCTCTTTGTCCGCTCATCAAGAGCAGCTTTGGTTTTGCGCTTAAAGACAGCTGCCCCTACCTGAGCGCCGCTGACGTAGTTGTGGCCGACACCACCTGTGATGGCAAAAAGAAAATGTACGAACTGCTTGCAGCCTACAAGCCCGTTTTTCTGCTGCAACTGCCCCAGGTGCAGAATGATGACGCCCTCGCTTACTGGCGGCACCAGTTTGAGCTGCTCATCGCCTATCTTGAAAAAGAATTTGGCGTATCCATCACAGAGCAGAAGCTGCGCGACGCCATCAAGCTCATGAACCGCGAGCGGTTGGCCCTCAAGGCCGTTATGGATCTGGCAAAGCGCAAGCCCTCGCCCATTACGGGCATGGAACTGCTTGAAATCGGCTTCAAAACGTCCTTCTTCCCCGACAAGGAAAAAGGCATCTCCATGATGCTGGAGCTGGCGGACGAACTTGGCAAAATGGCTGATGCTGGTCAGGCCGGTGTTGCCGCAACCGCGCCGCGTATACTGCTGACGGGTGTTCCTGTGGGCATGGGTTCGCACAAGGTTGTGCGCCTGATTGAAGAATGCGGCGGCAGCGTGGTTTGCCTTGATAACTGCTCCGGCTATAAGAAAACCCGCGTGATGATGGACGAGCAGGGCGACCCGCTAACCGAGATGGCCCGCCGCTATCTGGACGTGCCCTGTGCCGTCATGTCGCCCAATCCGCGCCGTTATGAAGCCATTAAGGAATTGGCGGCAGATTTTGCGGTGGATGCTGTGGTTGACCTGACCTGGCAGGGTTGCCAGACCTATGCGGTGGAATCGTCCTCCCTCAAAAAATTTGTTCAGGAATCCTTGCAGTTGCCCTTCCTGCAAATCGAAACAGACTACTCTGAAACGGATACGGAACAGCTCAAGGTTCGCATAGAGGCGTTTATCGAAATGCTGTAGAAGCGGCAGCCACTTTTCGCCAGCATCAGGCGGCCCGCGCTGCTCCCGAGTGTAATTACGGGGCAGGGCAGGCCGTCTGATTTTTTTTGCGGATGCGCATGCGCTTGGGGTCTCAGATTATGGTCTTGGCAGCCTCAGCTTCTCTTTTTGCGCATTTGTAATGGTACATCTTAACGTCGGCCCGCGAAATGGTGTCGTCAATGCTGCCATCCTGCTCCGGGTCAAATTGCGCAATACCGTACGAAAAGCACAGGCAGAAGTTTCCAATGGTAACTTGTCGTGCCTCCACGCAAATTTCAGCAACCTTTTTTTCTGTTGCGTCCAGGCTGGCGTTGAACAGCAATGTAACAAATTCATCACCGCCAATGCGGTATGTTGAGCCCTGAGTCCTGAAATTTTTCATAAGGAGCTGGGCAAGCGCTCTGATGTGTTCATCGCCAGCCGAGTGACCAAACTGGTCGTTGATGGCTTTAAGTTTGTTCAGGTCGCACGACACTACGGTTATGTTTTTTTGTTGCTCTGTACCGTGCAGCTTGTGGGTAGCCAATTCAAAGGCGTTGCGGTTCAGGGCACCTGTGAGCAAATCTGTATATGCCAGCCATTGATAGAGCGGGATGGAAAAACTGCGAATCAGCATAATGGCCACAAAACCAACCGCAATGGCAACGCAAATAGAAGCAATAATGAAATACCGTTGTGAGTTTGCGGTATTTTCAGCAAAATATTCTCCGTCAAATTCGATAACAAGAGCGCCAACCGTGACTCCGTTGCTCTTGATTGGTTCGCAAGACGGAATAATCATGCCCCATGATGTATTAAGTATTTCTGAACCATGAAAAGCATCTCCATCCAGGCATTTGTTCACAGCAGGGAGAATCTCTGCTTCAATGGGTGAACCATAAGCACGAAAATCTTCCGAATCCCGTGGCAGGCCATCAACAACATATATGGCATTGCCCTCAGAATTGCGCTTTGCCGTGTAGAGATACCTGACGGCAGTTATTTTACGAACGTCGTCAAGCTCTTGCTGCACCTTATTGTAAATGTGCGAATCAGCATCTTTGTTATTATAAATTGCAGTGAAGTTTTCTGGCGGTATGCGATCAAGCAAGAGGGAAAAAATGGCGTCTGACCTCATGGTTGTTATGAGTTTTAAATCAAGATTTCTGTAATAATAGAAAATTGAAGTTATCAATGCCGCAGTTATTATTATGGAAATAACAACGAGAGAGAGTAATTTTAACTCTGCGCGTGAGAATGTTTTATCAAATTTGTTTCTGTCCGTTGATTCTGTATAGTACTTCTTGAGCATATCAGATTCCCTTGAAATAAACACGATGATGACTTCTCAATTTATACGCTACAATAAATGTTATTTGATATCAAGCTTCTCAACTTTTTGAAATAATTATCTTATAATAAACAGGATATTGAAGTGAAAAATTTTATGAGTCAAATTGATTGCGTAAATATAAGTTAATTTAATCTGCAAATATTAATATCGAAAGTGTGGTTGAAGTCATTGGCAGCTCGCATAAGTAACCACGCAGTTACGGTTCTTGCCTGGGTGGGATACGCATGTCGCAGGTGAACTGGCGGTACGGCCAGCACGAGCGATGGCAAAATGATGAGATTGTGAAAAAGTGTTTTTTTGCACTGTTGCAAAAAAACACTTTTTAAAATTATATTGTAAAATTAGCATGTTATAAAAAATATGTTGCAAATTTACAACAATGAGAAAGTGCGGCTGGTTCTGAGATTTGGGAGATATGTTTAAAAAATATAAATATTACATATAATTAAGTACAATGGCACGGATGATGCTCATAGGTGGTTATTGAGATGAATATCACAAGCATCTCGCTTGAACATAATCACCATTCAGGAGTTTCATCATGAGTCAGTGCGGTTGCTGCATGTCCCCCCAGGAAGAACGCGTTGTCAATAAAAGCGTTGACCGTAAAGGGCGCGAGCGCGTTTACGGCATTCTGGAACAGAACCAGTTCAGCCTTCCCCACGTGGACGTTGAGCGCGCCAAGTATTTCACCGAATCCATGCGCGAAACCGAAGGTGAGCTGCTGACCCTGCGCTGGGCCAAGGCTTTGAAAAATGTGGCCGAAAAAATTACCGTTTACATTACCCCCAACCAGCTTATTGCTGGCCGCGTAGGCAAGTTTGGCCGCTACGGCATTCTGTATCCTGAAATAGACGGCGACTTTTACCGCGAAGTGCTGGCCGACCTGGAGCATCGCGACAAGAGCCCCTTCCAGATCTCGCAGGAAGACATCAAGGTTGTTATGGAAGAGATTGCTCCCTACTGGGAAGGCAAGACCTACCATGAACACCTCAACAAGACCCTGCCCGCCGAAATCCGCAACGTCACCTATGTGGACGAACGCGGCCTCAAGTCCAAATTCGTGGTGAGCGAAACCTCGTCCTACCGTTCGGCCCTCCAGTGGGTGCCGGACTACGAAAAGGTCATCAAGCGCGGCTTCCTCGATATTCAGAAAGAAGCCCGCGAAAAGCTTGCCACTCTTGATCTGACCAACTCCGTTGATCTGTGGGACAAGAAGCCCTTCCTCGAAGCCATGATCATCGTGTGCGACTCCATCATGATCTGGGCCAAGCGCCACGCTGATCTGGCCCGCGAACTCGCCGCCAAGGAAGGCGACTCCAAGCGCAAGGCCGAGCTGCTCCAGATCGCCGAGACCTGCGATCACGTGCCCGCCCATCCTGCCCGCAGCTTCCGCGAAGCCATGCAGTGCCAGTGGTTTGTGCAGATGTTCTCGCGCATTGAACAGAAGGCCAGCGCCATCATTTCCAATGGCCGCATGGATCAGTATCTGTACCCCCTGTACAAAAAGGACATTGAAGAAGGCAATATCACCCGCGAAGAAGCCAAGGAACTGCTCGAATGCATGTGGGTGGACATGGCCCAGTTCATCGACCTGTACATCAACCCCACGGGCGTTGAATTTCAGGAAGGTTACGCCCACTGGGAAGCCGTGACCATCGGCGGCCAGACCCCCGATGGCGAAGACGCCACCAATGATCTCACCTACCTGTTCCTTGAATCCAAGCGTGAGTTCCCGCTCAACTACCCCGACCTTGCCGCGCGTATCCATTCCCGTTCGCCCGAACGTTTCCTGCGCGAAGTGGCCCTGACCATCAAGGACGGCTCCGGCTTCCCCAAGCTTATCAACGATGAAGAAGTGGTGTTCCTCAACACCATCAAGGGCTGCCCTGTCAACGAAGCTCTGGACTACGCAGTTTCCGGCTGCACAGAAACGCGCATGCCCAACCGCGATACCTACACCTCCGGTTGCGTGTACGTGAACTTTGCCACCGCCCTTGAAATGACCATGTACAATGGCCGCATGCAGCACTACGGCGATGAGGTTGTGGGCCTTGAAACGGGCGAAGCGACCTCCTTCAAGTGCTGGGAAGACTTTTACGAAGCTTACAAGGCCCAGCACCTCAACCTGCTGCGCAAGGCCTTCCAGCAGCAGCATGTGGTGGACAAGCTGCGCCCGCAGCACTTTGCCGCGCCGCTTTCTTCCGTGCTGCACAACCTGTGCATGGAAAACCTCATGGATCTGCACTGCGAAAAGATCCCCGGCGGCGTGGATTACTCCTACTTTGAATTCCTGGGCTACGGCACCGTGGTGGACTCCCTTGCCGCCATCAAAAAACTGGTGTTTGAAGAAAAGCGCCTGAGCATGAAAGAAGTGGTGGAAGCCTGCAAGGCCGACTTCAAGGGCGCCGAACCCGTGCGCGAAATGCTGCGCAACGCCCCCTGCTACGGCAACAACGATCCCTATGTGGACAGCATTGCCAAGGACGTTGACCGCTTCACCCAGGTGGAAGCCGAAAAAAGCTCCCGCGATCGCGGCGTGCATGTGGACGTGCGCTACGTGCCCATCACCTCGCATGTGCCCTTTGGCAAGGTGGTTTCCGCCACGCCCAACGGCCGCCATGCCTGGACCGCGCTTTCCGACGGTTCTTCCGCTTCGCATGGCGCGGACAAGAACGGCCCCACCGCGGTTCTGCTTTCCAACTACCATTCCAAAAACTACGGCATGACCAACCGCGCTTCCCGCCTGCTGAACATCAAGTTGTCGCCCAAGTGCGTTTCCGGCGATGAAGGCACCGAGAAGATCGTGAACCTTATCCGTACCTGGTGCGACCTCAAGCTGTGGCACCTGCAGTTCAACATCGTGAACAGGCAGACCCTGCTCAACGCCCAGAAGGAACCCGACAACTACCGCAGCCTGCTGGTGCGTATTGCAGGGTACAGCGCATACTTCTGCGATCTTTCCCGCGATCTGCAGAACGACATCATCGACCGCACCGAGCACGCCCAGTTCTAAATATATCGCCGCGAGGGGCTTTTGCCGGGCTGCGTCAAGTTTCTTGCCGGATACCAAAGGCCCCTTGCGGCGATACTCTCCAAAACCCTCAAACAAACAGACTGTCAGGGGAGGGGGCAAGCCCTCTCCCGCAAATTTTCAGCCGGAAATCAACCGTTTAACAGAGAGCAAGCCCGCCATCTGCTCCTGATTTCTGACCGCGTTGACCTTGCCAACGCTCCAGGGGGAGGGGAGCAATCCCTTCCCCCTTTGAATTTCCTCCAACGGCGCGCCAGGGCTGGCCGCACACCAAGGATGACCCCATGACTGACGCACAAGTACAAGGTGTTGTTTTTAATATACAGAAGTTCAGCGTGCACGATGGCGAAGGTATCCGCACCCTGGTTTTCCTCAAGGGCTGCCCTCTGCGTTGCCGTTGGTGCAGCAACCCGGAGTCGCAGAATCTCCATCCCGAGCATGCCTTCAATCCCTCGCGCTGCCTTACTGCCCAGGTCTGCGGGCGTTGCCTCAACGCCTGTACATCGGGTGCGCTCAGCCTCGTGGATGGCCTGATTGCGCATGACCGCAGCAAGTGCAGCGAATGCTTTGCCTGTGTGCGTGCGTGCCCCTCGGGCGCGCAGAGCGTATACGGCGAAACCATGTCTGTGCGGCAGGTGCTCGATAAAGTTGAAGAGGATGGCGTGTTTTATCACCGTTCCGGCGGCGGCATGACCCTCTCCGGCGGCGAGGCCCTCATGCAGCACGAGTTTGCCAATGCCCTGCTGCGCGAGGCCCGCAAGCACCACATCAATACCACCATAGAAACATGCGGCTGCTATCCTTACGAGCATCTGCATGAGGCCTGCAAGCACCTGAACAAGCTGATTTTTGATATAAAGAGCCTTGACCCTGTGCAGCACAAAAAACATACGGGCGTGGATAATATGCTGATTTTGCGCAATTTTGCACGAGTCTGCGAGGACTTTCCCCAATTGCCCATACTTGCGCGCACCCCGGTGATACCCGGATTCAATGACACCGAGGATGATATTCTGGCTATCCGCGAGTCGATCCCCCGGCGGCCCAATATCCAGTATGAACTGTTGGGATACCACCGCATGGGGCAACCCAAGTATGGCTATCTTGGTCGTCAGTATGAACTGGAAGGCTCAAAGCTTGATGAAGCAAAGATGGAGCGCTTGAAAAAAATTGCTTCTTAGTACTGAAATTATTATTTTTTTTAATTTGAGCGCCAGGGGCTTGCGGCCCTGGCGCTCTGTTTTTTTGGTATGAACGCTGGCGGTTGTGTAAAATTGCACAGCAAGCTATTTGGTGTGTGTTTTTTTGCACATGTTAGCTGCCCTCTGTTCATACAACATACCTAGTTATAACAATAAAATATGAATTTCTGGTTTGTTGCAATTTTGCAACAAGATGGTATGCGTTGGAGTTCTTCATGAATAATTCCTATTCCTGATTAAAATATATAATTATTTTATATAGTTATGAAATTTTTTTTCACTGGTTTTTGCCATTTGTAATCAGACTGAGGGCAGTGCACAGATCCATTTGTGAGTGCGAGTATCCAGTGTAGTTTTGAAGAAATATATTTTTTTGCCATGTTTTTTATAACATAGCGAAATTAAATATATTATTTAATAATATCGATTGTTAACACCATTAACGCGCCTGTTTTTGCACTCAATTTCACAATAGGCACGCTTCTTGCCTTTAGGGATGCATAGCCGCGAGGCACAATTTTTATTCCTAAAGGAATGCTTCATGAACATCATTGATTTCCGTTTTCGCCCCAGCACCCCTGACGCCGTTAAGGGAATGCTTTCCAACAAAGTGTTCGGCGGCATGTTTGAACTTTTCAAATACGCTGACCGGGCCAAGCCAGAGCCCATTGAAAAGATCGTTGCCGACATGGAAAAGCAGGGTGTGGTCAAAGGGGTTGTGACCGGACGCGACGCTGAAACCACTTATGGTCTTGGATCCGCCAATCCCGGTATTCTTGAGCTCATGCGCCAGTACCCGGACAAGTTCATCGGCTTTGCCGGTCTTGATCCCCACAAGGGCATGGACGCCACAGCCGAGCTTACAAACATGGTGAACAAGGGCATGCGCGGCGCGGCCATTGACCCGTATCTTGCGCGCATTCCTGCCAGCCATGCCAAGTATTATCCCATCTACGCCAAATGCTGCGAACTTGACGTGCCCATCGTCATCACAACCGGCCCCGCCACTCTGGTGGACGGTGCGGTTATGGACGATGCCCACCCCAGGCACATCGACCGCATCGCCGCCGACTTTCCCAAGCTCAAGATTGTTATCAGCCACGGCTGCTACCCCTGGGTGAGCGAGGTCATCATGACCGTGCACCGTAACCGCAACGTGTACATCGACCTTGCGGAATACGAGGAACAGCCCTTCTCCGAGGGCTACATCAAGGCCGCCAATACCCTCATCGGCGACAAGGTGCTCTTTGCCAGCGCCGCGCCATTTATGGATTTTCAGGAGCAGATCGAGCTGTACAAGCGGCTCCCCTTTACGCCGGAAACGCTTGAAAACGTCATGTACAACAACGCGGCGCGTCTGCTCAATCTTTAATGATTGCAGGCGCAAGTCGTGCGGCTGCGCATCTGCCCAGCGAGTTTTGACCGGGAGCGGAATCGGTTTCGTGTCCTGGTAGTGAATAAACGAAGAGGCATCAGGGAATGTTCCCCCCAGGCGCTAGCGCTTTGGCGCAAAGGCCAGTATGAACACCCAGGCAAAAGGATCAAAGGAAAACCATGCATAGCGAACAAATGACTCACGACCAGAAGAAGAATCTGCGCCGCGTTGTGGCTTCGTCCATCATCGGCGCCGTCATCGAATGGTACGACTTCTTCCTGTACGGCGTTGTGGCCGGGCTTTTCTTCAACAAGCTGTATTTTCCCGATTTTGACGCGCGTATCGGCACTATGCTTGCTTTTGCCACATTTGCGGTCGGCTTTGTGGCGCGGCCTTTGGGCGGCGTGATTTTTGGCCATTTCGGCGACAAGCTGGGCCGAAAAAAAATGCTCATCCTGACCCTGGAAATCATGGGTATAGCCACTGTTTGCATCGGCCTTATCCCCACCTACCACACCATCGGCATCTGGGCGCCTATCCTGCTGATCGTCTGCCGTCTTGCCCAGGGCATTGGCCTTGGCGGAGAGTGGGGCGGCGCGGTGCTCATGTCTTACGAATCCGCACCGGCAGACAAGCGCGCCTTTTACGCCAGCCTGCCGCAGATCGGTATGTCGCTTGGCCTGCTGCTTGCCTCGGGCATCGTGGGCTTCTTCTCTGTTGTTCTTAGTGACGAAGCCTTCCTTAACTGGGGCTGGCGCGTTGCCTTCCTGCTTTCTGCCGTGCTGCTTGCCGTTGGTGGCTACATGCGCAGCACTGTGCAGGAAACCAAGGACTTTTCTGAAGCCAAGGAGAAAATGCCTGAAGCCAAGTATCCCTTGCTGGACGCCTTCAAGCGCTATCCCAAGATGATGCTGGCCTGCATGGGCGCACGCTTTATCGACGGCGTGTCCTTCAATGTCTTTGGCGTGTATTCGCTCACCTATCTTACGCAGCAGCACGGCATTGGCCGCTCCGCAGCCCTGACCGCCGTGATGATTTCTTCTCTCGTCATGTCCTGCTTCATCCCCTTCTGGGGCCACATGGCCGACAAGCACGGCAAAGCCAAAATTTACGGCGTGTGCGCTGTGCTGCTCGGTATCTCCAGCTTCCCGGCCTTCTGGGTGCTGCATAATTTCTCCGGCAACTACCTGTGCGTGGTGCTTGCCTTGGCGCTGCCCTTCGGCATCCTGCATGCCGCCGTGTTCGGCACCATGTCCAGCGTGTTTTCCGAAAGTTTCGACGCCTCGGTGCGTTACTCTGGCATCTCCTTTGTTTATCAGTTCACCGCCATCTTCGCCTCCGGTATGACCCCCATGGTCGCCGCCATGCTCACCGGTATGGCCGATGGCGCGCCCTGGTACCTCTGCGGCTATCTGGCCGGCATCGGTCTGCTCAGCGCGCTCTCCACCCTGTGGCTCAGCCGCATGGCCAGCGCCCGCCGCAATGCCCACGCCAGCAAGACTGTTACCCAAACCCCTAAGACCGCAATGGTAGAAGCCACCAGCGCCGAAGGGTTCTAACAATGGAACACGCTGTCGGCTTTTGCCGGACGGCAGCGCCTTTCATTTGCTCCCACGCCCGTAAACCGGGCGTGGGAGCATGCTTGCGCCCAGGGAGATAATGCATGTACAATCCCCACATGCTAGCAGACTATGTAGAACAACTTTGCGATACCTTCCGGGACGCCATATGCGTTACTGACCGGGATGGCATCGTTACGCTCGTGAACAAGCGCCATGCGGAACTGACCGGTATTCCCCGTGAAAAGATGATGGGAAGCCGCATTCAGGACATGGTGCAGAACGGCATTTTTGACGTTGTGCTTAATCCGCGCATTGTGGAAACCGGGCAAAAGGTCTCAAGTGTACAGAACCTCTACAACGGGCGCACCTTGTTGCTTGACGGGCACCCTGTAAAGGACGCCTCGGGCAAGGTTGCATATGTGGTGACGGTCATCCGCGATATCACGGCGCTGACCGAACTGCGCGAAGAAATTACCGCGCAGCGCGAACTGCTTGAAACTTTTCAGAATCTCAGCAGTGAAGGAGTCACGGGCAACCAGTACCCGCGCGTGGTGCAAAGCCCTGTCATGCAGCGCCTGTACGCCGAAGCTTCCGCCATTGCAGAGACTGACGCAACCGTGTTGCTGCTGGGCGAAACCGGTGTGGGCAAAGACGTTGTGGCCCGGCATATCCACCGCAACAGCCTGCGGGCCGATGCCCCCTTTATCAAGGTGGACTGTGGCAGCATCCCTGAAAACCTGATAGAAACGGAACTGTTCGGCTATGTTCCCGGCAGTTTTTCCGGCGCAAGCAAGCACGGCAAGGCCGGACTTGTGGAGGCGGCCTCCACCGGCACGCTGTTTCTTGATGAAATTGGCGAACTGCCCATGACCATGCAGTCGCGCCTGCTGCGGGTGCTACAGGATTGGGAAGTGCTGCGCGTGGGCGCCACAGTGCCAAAAAAGGTGGATGTGCGCGTTGTGGCCGCCACCAACAAGGAGTTGGAGCGCGAGGTCGCCAAGGGCACGTTCCGCTCCGACCTTTATTACCGCCTCAAGGTGGCGGTGCTGAACATCCCGCCCCTGCGCTCGCGACGCGTGGATATTCTGCCGTTGGCGCAGAGCTTTTTTACTTTTTACGGCAAAAAGTATCGCAAGTCCGTCAATCTTTCTGACGAGGCCAAGCAGGTGCTGCAAAACCACACATGGCCGGGCAATGTGCGCGAGCTGGAAAACCTCGTGCAGGGGCTTGTGGTAACGTGCAAGCATGGGCTTGTGGGCGTGCGCGATCTGGCGGGCATCCGCCCCTTGCCGCCGTGCGAATCCGGCGAAGGGCGCTACGCTTTGCCCTCCATTGAAGGCCGTTCGCTCAAAAGCATCATGAAGGAAGTGGAAACTGCGGTCATCGAAAAAGGCATGCAGCGCTATGGCTCCATCAGCGAACTTTCGCGCCAGTTCCAGATGGACCGCAGCACGATCTTTCGCAAAGTTAAGGAAATTGAAGCCATCAAGCATGGTTAGCAGCTCCGCCTGCCAGATCAATACATCTGGGCGGCATGGTTTGCCGTGGGCTTTTGCAGCGACGGCTGTTGCAATCTGCGCCATTGCAGCGCGACTGAATATTCTGGAGTATGCATGAAGGGTCTGAACCTTGCGCGTGAATTTTATGCGGCCTGCCTTCCTGCCTTGCGAGCGGAGATTCCCGACATTATGGACGTGGCCGCTGCGGGCCTGGTGGGCGAAGGCTCGGAATGCTTTGGCTGCGACGATGCGGAATCCCAGGATCACGACTTTGGCCCGGCTTTTTGCCTCTGGCTACCGCGCCAGATTCTACGGGCAGAGCTGCCGCGCATAGAGGCTGCCTTTGCCCGCTTGCCCCGCGAGTTTCAGGGCTTTGCGAGCAGGCTTGCGCCTGAGCGCAGGCAGGGCAGGGTAGGGCCGCTGCCCATCGAAGATTTTTACGCCTTTTTTACCGGGCTGGATGACGTGCCCTCCACCTGGCAGCAGTGGCTTGCCATTCCAGAACACCAGCTTGCGGCTTGCACCAACGGTCAGGTTTTTGAAGACCGGGGCGGCGAATTTACGCGGCGGCGCGAGGCCCTGTTGGTGTGCTATCCGCGCGATGTGCTGCTCAAAAAAATGGCAGCCCGCTGCATGATCATGGCTCAGGCCGGGCAATACAATCTGCCCCGCAGCCTCAAGCGCAATGATTCTGTGGCGGTCATGCTGGCAACGGCGCGCTTTGCCGAGGCGGCGCTTTCGTTCGTCTTTTTGTGCAACCGCCGTTATATGCCCTTTTACAAATGGGCGGGAAAGCTGGCCGCAACCTTGCCCGTGCTCGGCCCGCAACTGGCGCGCGCATTGAGCCTCGTGGCGCAGACCCCGGCCAATCAGGAACATGGGGCGCAGATTGTTGCGGCGGTGGAAGAATTTTGCGGCATGGCGGCGGCGCATCTGCGCGCTGTGGACCTGAGCCGTGCATCCGGCAACTGGCTCTGGGAGCATGGGCCGCAGATTCTGCGGCATGTGGAAGAGCCAGCCCTGCTGCATATGGATATGCTGCAAGGCTGATCTTGCTCCGCAGCCCTTGCCTCTGGCTGCATTGAAAGCCTTTTTACTCTGTCGAGCACCTATTCCATGAGGAGTTGCCGATGGCCGCACAACGCCAATGGCTTGATGAACTGCGCCCTGCCCTTGATCTGATGAAGCAGGGCCAACCGCAAAAGTGCATTGAAGCGCTTGAAGCGCTTGTTGCGCGGTATCCCGGCGATGACCTCTGTCGCGCCCTGGCTCTGGACGGCATGGGCCGCGCCAATTTTGCCCTGCAGCGTCCAGATGCCGCCGTTCAGGCCCTGCAGGAGAGCCTTGCCCTGCTGCGCGCCACCATGGGCCCCACAGCGCCCATGACCCTCGGAGCCATGCAGAACCTTGCCCATGCACTGCTTGGTCTTGAAAAGGTTGAAGAAAGCCTCGATCTTGGGCGGGAAGCCCTGCGCCTTACCATCGAGGCCTGCGGGGCGGATTCCCCCCAGGTGGCCGAAGCGCAGTTGCGTCTTTCCTCCGCCTATTACCGCAAGCGCGATTTTGACCGGGCGGAATCCCTCATGCTCAGCGCCAAGGAAATATGGGAAAAGCAGGGTTTCTGCGTGCCGCAACTGGGCGTTTGCCTCAATAACCTTGGGCGCATCTGTGAAGAACGCGGGCAGCTTGCCGAAGGCATCGCCCTGCACCGTCAGGCCGTGGCTTTGCGGCGGGAACTGTTGGGCGAGCACGAGGAAACAGCCTTTTCTCTGGGGAATCTTGGCGTGGCGCTGGCCTCTGCCGGGCAGTGGGACGAGGCCGCCGCGACCTTGCAGGATTCTGTGAGCATGTACGACCGCCTTGGTCTTGGCATGGGCGCAGAAGCGCAGGGCTACAAAAAGAATCTTGAAATCTGCCATCAGGCCAGAGCGGCTGCGGCCCCCACGGCCTGAGCAGAAGGAGTATAGGCTATGCAGGAAAATTTTGATCGGGAAGCAGCGCTTGCCGAGATCATTGAACGCGAGCTTGCCATGTTTCTGGCCACCAATAACGAGGGCGGCGTTTCAGAATGCCAGACCCGGCCAGACACCTTCCGCGCCATGCGCAAAATGGCTCATTCCGCGCACGAAGATGCCGTGCTGGATTCGTACCTTGCCGATCTGCGGCAGGCGGAAGTGAACAGCTGCAATCTTATGGTTGAAAAATACGCCCGCATGGACGATCGCCTGCCGCCCCTGAGCACAAGCCCGCTGCTGGATGAAATCGCCGATGCCGAAGAGGCCTTTCTGCATGAGGCGCAGGCGCGCTATCCGCACGTCATAAAAAGCAACGGTCAGGGAATGTTTCGCCGTTACCTGCGCTGCGAGCTTGAAACGCTTTCGGACAGAACGTTGGAACTCTACGCCGCGCAGGTGCGCCGCGCGCAACAGCAAGGCCGCAATCTGGTCGTGGAGCGGCATGATTTTTTGATGCGGCTGCTGGGCAAGGGCGGCATTGACGCCTGCGAAGCCGCAGCACAGGGCAAATAGCAGGGGCGCGGGATATGGAATTTGGTTTTATCGGCGTAGGCGCCATGGGCGGGCCGCTGGCGCGCAATCTTATCCGCGCGGGCAAAACTGTGCACGTTTACAACCGCAGCGCCGAGGGAAGGGACAAAACCCTTGCCGCCGGAAAAAGCGGCGTGGCCGCCATGAGTATGGCGGACATGGCTCCCTGCAAGGTGGTATTCACCTGCCTGGCCCTGCCAGAACATCTGACGGAAAAAGCGCTCGGCCCGGATGGCCTGTATGCGCACATGCAGCCCGGTTCCGTGCATGTGGAGCTCTCGACTATTGATTCCCAGACAGCCTTTTCCCTTGCCGAAGCTGCGGAAAGGCAGGGCATTGCCTACAGTCAATGCACCCTTGGCAAAACGCCTGCCCATGCGGAACGCGGCGAAGCCCCCCTCTTTGTGGGCGGCGACCAGCAGGCAATTGCCGATCTGGCAGAGGTCTGGCCCATCCTTGGCGTGCTCAACAATGTGGGCACGGTGGAAGCTGCCTGCGCGGTCAAGCTGGTCAGCAATCTTGTGGGTATGGCAAATCTTGCTGTTTTGAGCGAGGGGCTGCGCATAGGCGAGGCCGCCGGGGTGGAAAAAAATCTGCTGCTGCAACTGCTTGGCGAAACTGGCGCGCAAAGCTTTCAGCTTGATGCCCGGGGAAAATCCATGACCCAAGGGGAGTATGATCCCCCAAGGTTCGCGCTGGATCTCGCGCTTAAGGATCTGCGCCTCGGCTGCGGCATGGCCCACGGCATGAATGTGGATGTGCCCCTGCTGGATATGGTTTTTGCCCGGTTTGGCCGTGGTGCGGCAGTGGGGCTGGGCAAGAAGGACTGCGCGGCGGTGCACGAAGTTTAGGGGCTGACTCTTCATCATTCTCTTGTCGGACTGGCAAGTATTTTCAGCTCGCACAAACGCGCTGGCAAACAGCGAGACGTACAATAGTAAAACCCCCATCAGGCGGGCAGAGTATACCGGAAGGAGTACCTGTTTTTGCCTGATGGGGGTTGTTTTTTTGGGGGGGGGCCGTGCAGGGGTTCTGTGCGGCAAGCCCCTGAATATTCAGGTTATGTGGCGTGTTGCCTCTGTGCTGGTTTACTTGAGCGCCGCTGCGCCAGCCTTGGAAACGGCGGTGTCTTCAGCCACGCTGCCGCCGCTCACGCCGATGGCCCCAACAATGACACCGTTGCGGATCAGCAGTTCACCGCCGCCAAAGATGACAAGGCCGCGGTTGGTGACTTCAATACCATAGAGTTCCTTGCCCGGCTGGGAGGCAGCGCCAAGCTGGGCGGTGGACATGTTGAAATAGCGGGCCGTTATGGCCTTTTTTTGCGAAATATCGATGCTGCCAATAAAGGCCCCGTCCTCACGGGCAAAGGCTTTGAGGTTGCCCCCGGCATCCACGACGGCAATGTTCATGGGGATGCCCTGTTTTACAGAGAAGGCCAGAGCAGTGTTGAGCACTGTCTGCGCTTCGGCCAGGGTAAGATCGCCAGGAAGCTGCTTTGCGGGTGCTGAAGCGTAAGCATTGAAGGCAACAAGCAAAAGGACAAGAAAAAGAGGCAGGATACGGCGCACGGTGCTACTCCTTAGTTGATGTTAAGGGCACAGAATTTCAACCGTGGTGGGGGCGAAACCGTTACTGCGGATTCGGCTCCTGATGCTTGAGGATAGACCTTTGTGCAAAAAAGAACAATATTGTTTTTCTGGCTAAACAAGCTGCCGGATGTCTGCCTGTGTTTTGTCTTGATAAGGCAGTGCCGCCGGACACGCCGAAAGTGCCGCGCTGCGAGTCTGATTGGAGGTGACAGCGCAGCTATCTGCTCCAAAGAACAAGCTCGCCGTTTTCCGGATCTATGGTTTTGCCGCAGGGGGTAAAGCCGTTCTTTTCAAGAACGCGCTGCGAGGCCCGGTTGTTAGTGGCTGTTTTGGCCATATAGCGCATGGCGGAATCATGGGCCTGCGCTTCTGCCAGCATCAATGCAACACCGCGTGAGGCAACCCCCATTCCCTGAAATCCTGTTGCAGTGCCTTACTTGAAAGATTACAGAGTGCGATCCATTCGAGTAGATACTAATATATGTTAATTTTTATTTTAAAGTTTATAAGCATATTTTAAATCAGATATTCTCGTCCTTTATATCTATAGGTAATATCATTTCTGCTTGGAGTTGATATAGTTGAAATTCCTCCTGTTGAAGAAATCTGTAACTCGACTGCATTCAGTGCGTTAATAAACTCAAAGCATTGTTTTTGAGACAAGAATATGACATTATTGTATTTTTTTATGGCACTAATAAGCTGTTTATGCGCTTGTAGTCGCTGTTCCTTACTGGCCCAATCGTATTGATAACGATCCGAGAAGGGATGATCCAAGTAACCAAAAATTCCGCGTGCAGTATATTGTGCTGCAAAAGCATCAATATGAACTCTTATATTCTCACCTTGGCGACGATAGCAATCTCCATGCAACATGGATTGCTGGCTGATGCTGATGATCTTTCCGTCTGCAAAGGGAACAATTCCGGCTCGACCGAGCAAATATTCTGGATCATTATGAATAATTCCAGATACAAAGCCAGTAAACCCTGCCCGAATCATGCCTTCAATCGCATAGGGCGGATTTGTGTGAAATGGTGATACGGCGAGATCAGGGAGGGGGGCATTCGGCCATTTCTCTGCAAACCAGTTGCGCGAAGCTGTGGCTTCAGAGGCAACCTCCTCAATGTCAGTTCCCCAGTTATATTGATGTGTGTGTGAATGGGAAAGCAATGTTCCCCCAGCGTTACACACAGCTTCAAGTAATGCTATGTCCGCAGAGCCGAGGTCAAGACTAGTTTTGACAGCAAGGGAAAAGGGGATTTTTTGACTTTCATACCATGCAAAAACATCACTGGCAGAACCTACGTCTTCATCGCAGTCTAGGCGCATTGTGACAATACACTGGGAACCGTATGGCGTCTGGCAAAGGCATGGCGTACAGGGCATATCGTCAGAGCGCCAATCACAGAAAAAGCGCTCAACGATAGTCCATTCTGTACTATCTACAGGGCCTACGGGGCGAGAACACCAAAGAATAGAAGCTTGTGCCGTATCAATAAGGGTCATGTACGCGCAGCAATAAATCTCTTGTCCGTCTTGATATGTGTGAATCCCTGCTAACTCTGTGGCATTTTTTACAACAAAACCATCATGAGCAGCCCAGATGGAATCATCTGTGCGTATCCTGCCAAAGCCCATATTATTCCATTCATCGGCGTAATCAAAGCGGGTGAAGGGACGCTTGCGCATGGTGCAGGAAAGCCCTGCCAGCAGAGGATGTTCTTTGTAGAGAAGGTACCCAGGGCTTTGGGTATACGGAGTGTCTTCAGCGGCGGGAGGGCAAATGTCCAACCCTTTCCAGGCAGTGGTGTTTTTACTTTGTACAATTCCCAGAGCATTTGCCATATCTGCGTTAGGGGGACCAAAGACAAGGAACTTTCCTTTTAGTGGTGAGTTCCTGTGCCAAAATGAGTTTTCGGTGCAGGGGACGATTATACAATTGTCCCTGACCGTAAGTATGGGGGATTTAGTAAAACTTCGTGCAAGCGCAGTTTGGAGAATTTCTGCAACGTTATTTTGTAAATACAATGATTGCATATATTATCTTTTCTATCAATATTCAGTCATAATTGAGTGAATATTGATCATCAGTTGAAGATGTCTAGATTCTCTTAGACATCGTAATAATGGATTGTCAGAGATTTCACGCATCCTGCTAAGGAGTATAAGTGGCTATCGTCCTGCAGGGTTCAATTACGTCTATAACAAGCTCAACTTTGACGAGGGGCGTTCTTGAGATGATTTTCCAAAATATCTGCAATGCGACGGGCGCTTTGTCCATCTCCATAAGGATTGTGCGCTTGGCTCATGCGCACATACATGGATTCATCGTTAAGCAGGCAGTCAAGGTGCTCAGCAATGGATGCGGCCTGTGTGCCTACCAATATGGCATTACCAGCCTTTATTCCTTCTGGGCGCTCGGTAGTTTCACGCATAACTAGCACTGGTTTGCCCAGAGCTGGAGCCTCCTCCTGAATTCCACCGGAATCAGTTAATACTACATGTGCTGCTTGCATCAAGGCCACAAAGGGGCGATAGGCCAAGGGATCAAGTAGTAGTATATTGTCCTTGCCACCCAAGAGGGTAAAAACTGGCCCACGCACCAGAGGGTTCAGGTGCACTGGGTAGACGAAAAAAATATCTTGGCGTCGTTCGCTGATGGCGAGGATACCTCGACAGATTCCTTCAAATCCAGCCTCATAGCTTTCCCGACGATGTCCGGTAACCAAGACCACTTTCTTCCCTTTGGCAAGGGCTGTCACCACGGGTGGGGGCAAGGGGATGTTCTCTTTCTCCAAGAAATCACGTGTCCAGAGTAGTGCATCAATGACAGTGTTTCCAACCACAAAAATATTTTTAGCTGGTACGCCTTCAGCCAACAAATTGCGCTGTGATGTACTCGTTGGCGCGAAATGCAAATCGGCTAGACTGCCAGCAATTTTTCGATTGATTTCTTCAGGGAAGGGGGCAAGGCGGTTGAAACTGCGCAATCCTGCCTCTACGTGCCCAAAAGGAATGTGACGATAAAATGCCGCCAAACCCGCGGTCATAACAGTTGTTGTGTCGCCTTGGGCCAAAACCATATCTGGCTGCTCTTCCTCATATAGGCGATCCAGAGCTGGAAGTAATGCTGCACTAAGAGAGGCCAGGCTTTGCCGTTCTGTCATGACAGCCAAGTCTCGATCCGGTTGCAGCCCGAAATCACGTAGTGCTTGGTTCAGCATTTCCTTATGCTGACCAGTGGAACATAGTAGCGTGTCAAAATTTGCGCGTTTATGCAGCTCCATAGCCACGGGAGCCATTTTTACAGCCTCCGGTCTAGTGCCAATTAAAATAAGGATACGATGCATGTCGTTACTCCTTTTTTCCCAATATATTATGATACGCTGACACCAACTGCTCCGCTGCTCGTTTCCAAGAATAACGTTTACGGATAAAATCCGACAAATCCGGTGCCCTTGGTTTTTCCATCGCCCGTACTATTGCCTCACGCATGTTTTTCACATCATAAGGATCAAAATATTCAGCAAATGTTCCAAAATATTCTTGCGTACAACCTTCTTGTGTCAGCGCTAAGCTAGTTCCGCTTGCAGCGGCTTCAATTGCCGCGAGGCCTGGCGTTTCAAGCGTTGAAGGAAGCGCCAAAACATCAGCAGCGGCGTATGCTGAACGCTGCATTTCACTACCATGCTCCAATGGGCTGATGAAATATACAGATTTTCCAGCAATTTTTCGGCACGTTGACGCGTATTCTGGCTCTCTGTCGTGTCCAACAAGTACAAGGGGAATTTTAGTGTCGGCAAGCGCTTCAATAAGACGCAGTTGATTTTTTCGTTCTTCAATGTTGCCCATACACAGGACAAAAGGCTCTTGGATACCGTACTGTTCGCGAAATATGGCGGGTGCAACAGGAGAGAAAAAAATATCACTGACGCCGTTAACTATGGGAGAAAACCGAGCCAGCTCTATGTCGAACAAGCTTGCGAGCTGGTCGCATTCAACCTGAGAGTTAGGTAAAATGTGTGTTGCCATGCCAAGCAGCCAGCCAATCTCTTGCAAATTGTACTTCTCGGGCTTGTCTATCCAAACAATGGGGGAAATAATCAGAGGTTTTTTGAGAACTTCGGCCACATGTCGGCAGAATAGCCAAGATCCCCCCATGACAGAGAAATAGTGGACTATATCGGCTTGATCAAATTGAGGTCGCGGATTCCACGGGTCATAGCGCAAAACTCGAACGCCAGCATCTCGGAGATGTCTTTCGTATTGTAATAGTTGCACCTCGCCGCCGCCGGGGCAATCAAAGGCAATGGGATAAGTGTTGAAGAGAACCGTAAGTGGTTTGAGCATTATCCTAAGCTCCCAATGATCTCAGCAAGTTCTTTTCTTACAATCTGTCCGACAGCTTCCGGTGAATGCTGTTCCAAAATGTGCCTGCGTCCTTTTGCGGCTAGTGGTAGATATTTATTAGGATTAGCAGCGAAGTCTTTTATGTAGTGAGCTGCATGCTCAACATCTGCATTGAACCACTGCTGTCCCTCTCCAAAAAGGTATTCTCCTGAAGTAACATCAATCAATTTTCCGTTAACTGGGCAGGCTGTTTCAGCTGTGGTGAAGTCCGTATTTCCCCCAAAATTACTGGCAATCAGCAATTTCCCTAAAGACATGGCCTCAGCCAACAGCCGACCAAATCCCTCTGAACGATGTAATGAGATAAAAGCATCACATGTATTCAAAAGCAATGCCTGCCATTCAGAACTAAAGCGTTCATTCAAAAATATTACGTTGCCACTGTGGTTATTGGCTTCATGTAGCTCCTGCCACGCTGACAAGTGTTTTTCCGCGTTCATAGTTTTGACGATCAGGCAAACATCACTGTCACCTGAAGGGAATGCCCGATTAAACGCATGGATGACCGCTAAAGGATTCTTGCGAGCATAAGAAGCATTTGAGTCATAGCAGGTCAAAAAAACTTTCGTATCAGCGCCAATGCTTAGCTCTCGTCGTAGATTACCGGTCACTTTAAGCGGGCGAACAGTGTGGGGGACATATGCCACTGGCTTACCACAAGCAGCAAAAGCCTGTGCAACAAAAGTGCTCGGTGCCCATATTTTGTCTAACTTGTCTAATGCAAATAGGGCAGATTTCGGCCATTCTGGCAATTCCCACGGGCAAATGCCGATATTATAACGCCCGGCCCACCATTCAGGCGGAGTATTTGCCTGGAGTCGGTAAATATCCTGAGCTGCCAAACAAATAACATTTACGAATCCTTCGGGAGCAGCGAGAGGTGCCTCGGATATGTCCCCACTTGGCGGAGCAAAAGAAGAAATATCTAGCAAAGAAGTTTTTATGGCTTGTCCCTTGAGAGTCTCAAGCATACTTCGACAGTCTTCGCCCACCCCACTAACAACGTTACTCCAACCAAGCAGTGAGACGGTATCTGAGAAACGAGCAGCAAAAAACACGTGTGAAAAATTAGAAATGCCGTGTACGTTGAGTTCATGCATGTGCGTCCAGAGGTGAACCTGCCAGGATGCCGCGAACATGTCCTCAGGGAGATCTAGGTCATTGCACAGATACCAACGGACGAATTCTTTTTCTTGTCCTTTTTGAAGTTGTGGCCCCACGGAACCAGCAGCGAGGCAAGCCATTAATTCACTAATGCCATACTTTTTTGCGTCCAAAATGTTATCTGCTGGCCTAAAAAGAAATGGTTTGAGCCAATCAGGCAGGCCAAAGCGCTTCAGATGGGGCAGAGCGTGTAGTAGGTATAATCCAAGGATCTTACGCCGATATCTTGAATTAATTATATGATCTTTTTTAATTCCTAGGTGAATGGCCAACCCTACAGCATGTTTGGGAATGGGTATATCCGCTGCATAGGGACTGCACAATTCTTCCCATTGCCACGGGCATATCGGAGTCAAAGGCCGATACATCAGTAGGGCGGCGGCGAACTGCAATCTACTTAAAGGTGATGAAATTGAAAGCTTTTTCCAATCTGGGTGTGTAGATATACCAGCAAAAGCCCTGCTTATTCCTTCTCCCGTATTTCGGGAGCATGCGCCATCTAGCCAAGTGACAAGGGACGCTGGCGGAACACCATCAGGAAAAATTTGTTTCGCCTCGGACACAGCCCAAGCAAGATACAGGGCTTTTTCATCGTCATTGCGGCAAGGGTAGTCAGCTTTCAAACTTTCATTATTTTCCCTATACGCGCTGAGCATCAGCGGAAGTTTCTCTTCTTCAGTTGGGGCAAACAAAGGCATAAGATGAGCAGGCCACCTTTCGCCTGGAAACAAAGAAGAAAATCTGAAAAAAAATTCCAAGAGTAAGTGCGCTCGTCCTTGGGGGGTATGCAACAAGTCCAACTTACTAACGTTGTTAAAAAACAATGCACTTACCAGAACAATTCTGGGGATCGGTGGAGTTACGGATGCGTAGTCATATTCTTCACTGGTATATGGCGAAAACATCCATTCATAAAAAGCGGGAGTTGTTAAAAACTGAAGATGGTCGAATTCATTGCGTAGATATGCAATCCATGCAAAATACATATACAGGTTTTTGATGTCTGGATGGGTAAAGATGTTTACCTTAACGTATCGCACAGTGGTTATCTGTTGTAACGCATTAGGAACTATCGTGGATGTCCCATTATAATCTAGATAGTATGTCATATTTATCAGTTCCATTTGTTTATAATGTTACATGTAGAGAAATAAGAAGATTATATTCTGTTTTATTAATAGTAGATAAAAATAACGTTGAAGTAATATCCTGCTGTGAAAGGTAAAATTTCTACTCCGAGATAATATTGACTAAAAACAGCTTAAGTAGTTGTTTCATGTCTTTTTCAGAAATTTACAGGCAAAATATGATTACGCGGCTGTGCCATGTGCCCCTCCCTATGACATTCCTGATTACAAATTAGCTCATTATGCTGGCGGGTCTCTTCTCCTGTGGCGTCAACCCAATGAACTGAGGGACACTGCTCGTTGCGATTCTGCCTTCAAGCTTTAATTGTTTCGCGGGCGTTGTGCTGGGATATAAACACATTCTGATCCACACACTCATCCCATAATTTATCGATACAGTTTTTAACTGTACACATATGAGTGCTTTCCAGGATAAATGAACTCTTCTGCACGCAGTGCTAAGACTCCATGCCTTCAGGGTTTTGCTGCTAAATTGTGAGGAGTTATCGATTTGATGCGTTACGATAGTCTTCCTCGAACGCGTAGTTTTCAAACACGCTACAATTAGCACCCCTGGCAACTGCCTATCCAAGATTGGCAATCCTCAAAATTCGGAGCGCCGTCTTCACCTATGAGAGCCTCGCTCACAAAATCAATTGTCTATGCGCAGCGGTGGGGCTGCAATGGCCATACAATTCTGTCATTGATTGGGCCGCATTGCCCGTTTGCTTGCCCGTGAAAAGGTTTCTTTGTTGTAAACCATTTCTGTCCGACGTGATCCCATCCAATCTCTTCCGGCTTATTGATACGTTTCATTTTTGTGTATCTATGTGGTAAACCAATTTAACAGATTTTTTGCGGAGGAATAGCATACATAAAGCGACTTTTTATATATCGACAGGCGAAACAATCTTTATCCACTTCAGAAAAATTATGCTTATTTTTCCGTTGTTATTAGAAAAATATGATCTATTTTGTGGATATTGCTAGTGTATGTGATAATATATTAATATGCTATTTTTTGTGGGTAATGCTATTAGTTTGAGCCTGCTACAAACTCATCAAATGTCAAATTAACTTTTTCCGTGCCTTTCTGTAAAATAACAGTAAAGGACGCTTGGTCAGACGGAAAGCACTTCAAAATTTTTAAGTCTACTACATTAAGCATGAGAATTGGTTTCATTATTTTATTGACAAATGTTTTGCTGGAAAATGTATGGCAATGCACTCCAAAGTGTGGTTTGTTATAGTCATTCTTGGCACGATCCAAGCTGATTTTATTGTGAATTTCATTCTTTTCGTTGATGAAATTCATGTCATAGTATATGCCAACCTCAACACTATGCTCGGGGTCGAGATCTGGTACATCACGCAAAAAATCTGTTAAAATATGTGAAAATGTAGTTGGAGTGCGAAATCTGTCAAATATTTTACTATATTCAGGAATGCACAAAAAGATATACCCGTTGTCACGCAGGAGCGCACTCAGCGATTGAAGCCACTTAATAGGGTTGCTGATGTGTTCAAAGACATTGTCGGCAATAATAACATCAAATGTGTCATGAATATACATTTCGTATTTGTTGGAGCGAAGTATATAGTCCACATCAACAATGCTATCAATCTTTCGCCCATTTTTTTGGGCGTCCACAATCAACTCATTTTTTGATTGGGCATCTGCGAAATAAATCTCCGCTTCTTGTTTTGTGAAAGTTGGTCTATCATAAGCTCCAATTTCCAATAACTTTGCCTTTTGCACATCAAGATATTGGGAGATATGTTTCTTCAAATTTAGCATTGGATATCCTTAACGCCACCTTTCTGGCGAGCAGTGTGTTTTTTCGCGACGTATACCTCACTCTTTGACAAAAGTACCGTAAAATAAATGTGGATACAGCAGGCACCATGAATTTTTTCTTCAATGTTGAAATGAAAAAAGCCATCTTCTTCAAAGAGATAGTTGCCCATTGAATCCACATTATATGTCTTTTTCAGGTGGATTTTATGAATCAACCCATCTGATGTTTCCACTTCAACCTGGACCGGGGTTACGACAAAGGGGGGTTCCATCAAAAGAACACGCAATGCTGTTAAGTTCCCTTCTTCAGGCAAAGGGATGTCGACCTTGGAATGATCAAAGGGAATATCTCGCAAAACTTTAGCCTGTTCTGCCTGCTGCTCAAAGGTCCAATAGAGTATGCCTGGTTCCGTTTCCAGATACATTCTATCCATGGTTGGTAAGAAGCGTGCTGCATTTTTTTGCATATCCACCTTAGCGGGAATACTTTTTAACGCTTTTAAGGCGCTGGTGCCCGCATCGCAGCAATCGTTCATTGTACGGTAAATTTGGGCATTTTCGAGCCGCATGCGATTTAGTGTCTCAATATCCGGTATGGCACCCCTCAGAAAGTCTTCGAGCTGGATCGCGTGATAGTTATATGAAGCAAAGTCACCAATTTCATATAGTTCGACAATAGGGATGACGCCAAAAGCCATATATTCCATGAGTTTTGTTGGACAGGCCACACGGTTAACCCATGAGCTTGATCGGAGAACATATCCGAAGTCTGCCATTTTATATTTCTGATCAAGATCCTTACGAGGGCAAAAGCTCAAATGGATGCTATTATCTGGGATGTCTAGCTCAACTATCATTTTTTTAAAGACTTCTATCCAACCAGAATAGAATTCGAAAGAATATTTCCCCAGGAGCTGTTTTGTTGTGGTAAGCATTATTTTAGGTTGTTGCCACTCTTGAGCTCCACCAGCAAAGATAACTGTAGGTTTATCTTTTGCCTCACGACGTAGTTCGACCTCGTTACATTCGGGTAAAACTTGGCGAATTGGATTGAGTATGAATGGCGTTTCAAGGTTAGAATACTTTGATTTATAGTATTCTTCCATTGAGTTAGTAACTGTGACGAGCGCCGCACTGTCGCGGATCATAGATTCTTCCAACGCTCCGAAAAAAATGGAACGTTCAGGACATCCCATCATTTTTTCTTCAAGCGATGCTAGGCCATGTAAGTCAGTAACAATTTTTCCGGTTGGATAGTAAGAGTACATGAATCGTGCGGAGTGGGCAGTATGAGCGTATACAAAATCTGCTTTCCTTACCAATTCAGTAAGTACTCTGGTGTGGCGGTTGATGCTAAAATTAAGGATGTACTCTTCTCTAAGTTCATCGTGCTTCTTATGGAAAATATCGTAGCCTTCCGGACGAGTATTTTTATAAGCGAATCGGTCATACACATATGCTCTGGGTCGGTCTTTAAAAATTTCATCAACTGCCATGATGCGCGCCATCCAACCATCACCTTGCGTTGGATCGGGGAAAGGGGCAATAAAGAGTATCATACTATAATCCTTTAATTTTTTAATTTTCGTCCTTCGATGCACACCTAGCTAGGCGGCGCATGATCTTTAAATGCTCCGTATACGCCTCTTCCGGACGACGGATGGCGTGATTGTTATTTAAAGCAGCATTTCGAATCGGTCGTTTAGCCATATCCAAGATGGCCTGCGTGAGGGGGGGGGCCAGTCGTTTGTGCAAAGATTCGTCTGTCAGAGCAGAAAGATACATGCTGGCGCTTAGCCCAGCAAAATCTTCAGTAAACGCTGGCAAGAGGATCCCTGAAGTTCCGGACAATTGCTCTGAGGCCCCCCCCACATCCGTAGCTACAACTAATACCCCGAGCTGGATCGCTTCACTTATAGCCAAACTCCAGCCTTCTATAAATGAAGGTGCAAGTAATGCGCGGGACAAGTTGAGGAATCGGTGTACATCTTTACGATAGCCAAGCATTTGAACGCAGTCTGATAAGTCGAGTTGCTGGATTTTTTTTCGAGTTTTTTCCGCATAGTCCTTGTCCGATTCCTTACCAAGCAACACTAAATAGATGTCTGACCTTACCTTTCGTGCTTCTGCAAAGGCTTCTAGTGTTATCCATTGTGCTTTGACGGGATGTACACTTCCTAACTGTAAAAAAACGATGCCATCCGGTGGGATGCCGAGTCCTTGTTTTAGTAGCTCATCTCGTTCTGGCGGTGAGGCCATTTTTCGGTCAATTATAGCCACCCCATTAGGTACTATGGTCATTTTGTCTGCAGCTAGGCCAAGGCGTTGGGATGCTATCTGGGCAGCTTTGGCCGAAACGGCAATATACCACGATGTGTGGGCGTCAAGCGCTTGCCATGCCGCGATTCCTTTTTCATCCAACCAAAGGTACATATTGTGGATAGTTTGCAAGAACGGGATTTCCAATTCTTTGCATTGGCTTGCCAAAATCGTGGCGTAGTGAGCGTTGACAATGTCAATTTTATGCTGTCGCAGCCAAATTAGACGCTCTTCATCAGACTCTGGCAGACGAAAATGTTCCAGGCCTGCCTGTTCCACATCAATCCTGGTTGATTCTGCAATCTGGCCAGAGTAGCCAATGATGGCCCTGTAGCCTTTGCTTTTAGCCAATACGGCGATATCTATAACAACTTGCTCAAGTCCACCAACCATAAAATCATGCGTGACAAAGAGGATAGTAAAGGGCTGAGGGGCAATAGAGACAGATGTACTTGCCTCTCCTTGAAGCAACTCAAAAAGCGATTCACCCTGTGCTAATTTCATGAGAGTTTCAGCTTGTTTTGCTTGAGCTGCCAGAACCGTAGCGCGAGCATTTTGATTCAGGAAGATGTCTGAGATTTTTGCTGCCGCCTCGTTCAAGTTGCCTGGGCTAATCAGAATGCCTGCATCACCCATAGTTTCAGGTATGGCCGCCCGTGGAGTAGCAAAAACTGGAATCCCGGATAGCATGGCTTCAAGTAGTGGAATGCCGAATCCTTCATGAGCACTGGTGTGTAGTAGCCCGCGAGCATTGCACAATAACTTCTGAATGGCATCACGCGGCAGTGCTCCGGTGAAGGTGACAGCTTCCTCCAGAGTTGGGGCATCTGCCAGATGTTGCCGAAGTTTTTCTACATATGGTTCATAGTGCCCCCCTACCACCATCAGGCGCAGGTTAGGAAATTTTTTCCTCATCAACGCAACAATATTAATGCTGCTTTCAATGCATTTGTGGGGTACAACGCGTCCTAAAGTGAGTAGATATGGCTCATTTTCAGCAAATGATCCTCCCCCCTTCTGCTGCAGGGATGATAGCTGCTCAACCAAAAAAGGAGGAAAGACCTTGCGGGGGATTTTCGGCGGCAGGAAGTTTTCAACCTCCGTCAGACTATACCTGGAATTGGCCAAGATGGCGTGAGTGGAAGAGATCAAGGGCAGGGCAGAGCGTCCGGCATCTAGCTGGCTGGCAATTTCTGGCGCGTAGGGCGCAAAAAAATAGCCGGGAGTGATGTTGTGGTAATAAACCACACGACGACAGGGTGTTGCCATTAACGCAGACAATGCCGGGTCATAATTGGAAAGTTGATAAAATAGCACATCTTCTGGCTGAACTTGCGAAAAAAATGCAGCATATGATTGAACGTCATGGAGTTGATCCCCATAGCGCTCGGCATATAAGGCAACGGAAATGCCTAGCCGGCGGAGCCTGTTGCGGACGGCTAACACAAAGTTGCCGATGGCATCCCCAGGGAAGAGATCACTTACAACGATATGTATTATTTGTGGCATTACTTATTCCTGCATGCCATTTTTTCTTTTGCTATGCCGTATAGCATTGTTTCAGGAAACCATGCTGAATGGTGCCCTATATAAAAATTATATTCCGGCAGATGTTCCATGGCCCATAAGGGAATAGTGACGAGCTGCGTCCAGGGGGCATGGTATATGGAAATCTGTATTTTGGGTCTATCCCTCTGCAAAGTATGGATTGCTCCTCTCAGTGCTTCGGGCTCGGCTCCTTCGATATCGAGCTTTAGCATATCACACCGAAGATCGTTAGAGGTTGCGTAATCATCCAGCGAAACCAGCGAGCAGGTTTCACAATCCATGGTGTTATCATCCTGCAAAACAATTCGGCTGGATGCCTCTTCTCTGCTAATGCGCATTTCTGTGCTTTTGTCCCATAAACCTAATGGAACTAAAGTAATATTGCCGTGTTGTCTGCAAGATATTCTAGATTTATTGTAGTTATTTGGCATTGGTTCGAAAGCATGAATGTGGCCAGATTGTCCGACTTGAAATGCAAAATCTATAGTTGTTTTTCCATCGCATACTCCACCTTCAAAAATACAGTCACCTTCACAAGCTCTAACAATCTCATGCTTGTACTGTCGATACGGCGAAAGCGGCAAGTAGCCCGTGTCTCCCGTTACAAGGGCCTTGACCGCTGCAAGATATGCCAGGCGACTATTTTCATCGGCAAGTGCGCACCAAACTTTGTGTATCGCTTCAATATGCGCACCGAAATAATCTGGTTCTGGTGGCCGTATTGGGATATATTTGATTGCAATATTGTCGAGTTGATATCTGGTGATCCCCTTGGATGCCAAAGCCTCAACTGTGTGGCGCAAACATCCCGATCCATATTGTGTCTGCATGGGGCGGGCGAACACGTAAAATTGTTGGGGGGGGACATTGATGTCCTCTATAGGAGTGATAGATATATGTTCTCGCATTGCTAAAGAATGCCACATGAACCACCCTGAATTTTCACTATCAATGATGGCAAATCTGGGGAGCACTTTGTATCGTTCGCGATAGTATTCGATTGCCATCGCAATATTTTCCCCCAAAAGAACGACGACCGTATCAATAGGAAAAACGTGTTCCGTTATTTTGCGCAGTAGAGGCAAAGATTCATATGCTGAGCACAATTTTTCTAAAGCATATTTCATGTTATATTTCGCTTATTATGCGTGGTTTGATGCTATTTTTTTTGCAAAATAACCAGATCTTGTATACCAATTCCTCTAAATAAAATATCTTTTACAATAAAAAATCTTCCCCATTCTCTATTAATATAGTCACAGTGGTGGCATATGTCTGTATTGTAAATGTCAGTTTTTTTCCAAAATGTAATCCGTTTATCTGGCATTGGCTCAGAAAATAATTTTTTGGATGGAACGTATTGTAAATATTTGCAATTATTGTATTTTTTTATAAAGCTATCAAGGTGCCAAGCTAGGTAGTCGGCTTTTATCAAGTTTTCCCACATCATGTTGGAATGGATTGAGAGGAATGCGAGCCCTCCTTTTTTCAAAACGCGACGTATTTCCATCAGCCAAGCGAGTTCCAGGTCATCAATGTGCGTAAAAACGGAAAAAGCACAAAAGCAGTCCACGCTATTATCTTCCAAGGGGAGGGAAGGAAGTATCGTATTCTGGAAAATGAGCAAATCCGAGGGAAGAAAGTTTCGCATCCAATCCACATTGCGTGCATTGATATCACAGCCCATGACTGATAGTTTTGCGTCTGCTTGAAAGCGTGCATGTCGCAACACGCGACCAGATGCAGCTCCCATTTCAAAAAATACATCGTCATTCTGCAGCGTTCGATTATACTTCGCACATAAGCGCTGTATTTGTAAAAAAACAGCCAAACCACTGCACCACCATGCCAGATCATGCCCTTCATGGTAGCCTTCTCTGTCATCGGTAACTGGAATGGGTGCGGAATCACGCCCCATGTACCATCCTAGGTTATGTTGCAGCAGATTCAGTTCTGTGAGGTTGCTGTCTGTTGAAAATCCTGGATTGACTGTTGTATTAGGATCAAATTGTTGTGATATTGGGGCATGGACAGAATATGGACCATTATCTGACTTGATAAAAAGTGCTTCTAGTTGAGGAATGCGACAATTTGAAAAAAAAGGGGCTTTTTTGTCAGTCATAAATATCCCTTATTGCGGTCTACAGCCTAAAATATAGTGAGATTTGTAGTGGTTGTATGGCATTGCTATCGCATTTGATATTACATTTAACTTGTCGTTATTCAAGTCAGTAGATATACCGTCCATAACTCTTCCTACAACTTGAGCTCCGTTGCTCCATCCAGCAACACATCTTGGTATACTTTCAAGCTGTATTATCTATTTTTTCAATTCGTTATTTTGATATGCTGACATTTTACTTGTCATTTGTAAACGATAAAATTATATAGATTGTCTCAAAATATGATACAATATAATAGTATATCTATGTTTCTGTGGGTGCAGAGTGCGCCCTCTTGCAATGTATCCACTTGCTCAATATAAATATTTGAGGCGCTGCGCATGCATCAATTTTCTTAGGTTGGCATAACAGGTTTTCGGATGCTCTCGTATGCTCCCAGCGCGAGTCGTAATCCATCCAGCATATCTGGGGGTAATACATTGGCGTAAGCTGACAACACTCTGATTAGTCCCGCATTAACCGTGGGCTGGTGAATGTCACCCAGGCGTAGATGCCCCACTCGATACCAAAGCAGACTTTCAGGGATCGTGATCAAGTTCCAACCTTGCAAAGCCGCTCTTGTAAAAAATTCGTGGTCGCATCGGCCAATACCATAATGCTCTGTAAAACCACCTAGAGCAATATAAGTGCTGCGTCGTATTAGTGCATTTGTATCACCGAAACAATTGATGAAAAATCCGTAACCTGCTGGACCTCCAGTGAAAAAGTGCCGCTCTACTATATCTTCATCACAGGGGTAATGTTCACAAGTTACATAATCTTTGCCACAAGTCACAATATCAGCACCATTGTGCAAGGCAACTTGAACAAATCGCGCGATCTGATGTGGCTTCGCCACATTGTCATCGTCCATTAATAACACGAATTCACCCAAGGCATGCTTCACCGCCACATTGCGAGCGGCACCGGCGTAGCTGTTTTGCTGGCGCACAATCTTCCAGCCGCGTGAGCTGAAAGTCGGTGCCAAGTCATCAAGAAATTTCTGTGCTTCGGTTGTTTCGCTTCCATCATCGACGAGAATAACCTCAAAGTTACGGTAAGTCTGACTTTCGACCCCTTGTAGCGTTTGTCGCAAATATTCTGGTCTATCTTTGTGAATAATACAGACACTAACCAAGGGGGCGTCTGAACCAGAAACTTCTGGCAATATCGGTTCTGGAGCATGTTCCATGGCGAAGGCAAGCCTTTTGTGAAAAATATCAATTGCGTCAGCATTTTCACGATAATCCAATGCTGCTCTGGGGCAAATTGCGCCTTCCTGCAACACGTGGGTCAATAGCGCTGCTAGTTTTAGAGGGATTGGAGAACAAGTGACGCAGTCGACATCATCCTTATGAATCAATTCCGGTATACCACCCACGTTTGAAGTAATAAATGGAATACCTTCCATCAGGCACTCGCAGATAGTCATGGGGGAGTTGTCGCACAAGGAGGGAATTACCGCCAGTTTCCCGCCAGTTTTCAGATACGCCATTGCCTCCTTGGAATTATACTCAGTTAGGATCGTTACGGGGGGGGTCAGGTCACGAATCGCCATGTGCACAGCGTTGGGGGGTGTATGCTTGCCAAATTTACCCAGCAGAGTCACCCGAACGTCGTGGATCCCACAATTTTGTAGTAAATGAAGTGTCTTAATGAATATTTCTAGCCCCTTACGCCTTTCAAGGCGACCAAAAAATACCAACTCCTTAACAACTACTTTGGGGGGCAAATTGGAGGGAATCTGGGCAGGCTCAAGCATGTGTGGCTGGATGAAACTTTTTTTCGCTGGTATCGACCAGCCTTGGCTTTCATACCACTGCAACATGTATTGGCTTGGACTTAAAACAATATCAGCCCACGCAACAGATTGACGTTCAAAATATGATGTTAAAAGAATGTCTTCATCATTTACCAAGCTGTAGTTGCCATCAAAATTCCATTGAGTTGGAGAGTGTGTGGTCACGCACAGCGCAGTGTGGGGAAAGGCAATGCCTAGTTTCTTAGCAAGCAAGCAATAGTATCCTAAACCTTGCCAGTCTGCGAAATGAACAATATCGAAATGTGTTGGTAACAAAAATTCATAAACCGCCCTTGCATCCTCAACCGGTTGGCGTGTTTCACGGCTACGGGGGATGGCAGGGGCTGGCAAGGCCAAGAGGGTGATTCCAAGTTTTTTGTAGTGCTCGACCCATTTGGAAAGAGGGCCGTTTTCGATTTCCCGCAACGTGTACACAACAGTGATGGCATGCCCTCGTTCTGCCAAACCTCGCGCAAGCAGGGTAGACGCAGTGCCAATGCCACCGTTTCTGTTGGGGCCAAAAAAGTCCTTGGTGACAATGCAAATATTTGCAACGTCCTTGCAGCCATCTGTTCTCGTGAAAGAGCGTATAGATGGATGCCACGTTTTTGTCACATGTTTTCCCTCAATGTTGGGGGGCACCAGGCATGCTTTGCGCAAACATTCCCATGCAAGATCAGTTGAATGATTGGGGGTCGACTTATTCATAAAAGTGCCTACGTTTTGAGATCTGCGAGCAGTGATTTTATGACTGCGAGGAAACCTTGTTTTTTACCCATAAAGATGCGCAGGGTATTTTGTTTTTATCGCAACGTTCTGCGTATTTTTCTGCAATATCGTAAACTTCCATCAGGAGCCCTTTTTCCAATGTAATTGGAGATATACCCAAGTTAAGAATCGTGGAGTTGTTAACATCAAGGTTGTTCTCCGCCGCTTCTTTGCGTGGGTTTGGTAGGGACTGAATTGGGACACCCGTGAGTTTACTTACGAGTTTTGCGAGATCTCGAACCCTATGAACTTCAGTCGCTTGATTGATAATCTGAACACGTTCCCCCAAATTGGGCGGGGAACAAATAGCAGCTTTTATGCATCTCACTGTATCCTGAATGTGGATGAATGCTCGTGTTTGTCCGCCTGTTCCGTGCACTGTTAATGGGTAGCCAATAGCCGCCTGCATCAGAAAACGATTCAATACCGTTCCGTAGTCACCGTCATAATCGAAACGATTGATCAGGAAGGGGTCTTGTTTTGTTTCTTCAGTCTGTGTTCCCCAAACAATACCTTGATGCAGATCTGTAACACGCACTCCATAATTGCGATTATAATAAGCAAAAAGAGATTGATCCATGACCTTTGTCAGATGATAGATACTTCCAGGCGATGTTGGATGGAGGATTTCGCGTTCAAAAAAATCGCCGTTATTATCTTTGCAATATATCTGTAAATATCCTTCAGGAATTGAAGCTGGGCTACCATCATATCCGTAAACGCCCATAGAGCCAAGGTGAACAATATGAACGTTGTGGTTGCAATATGCGCACGCCGCAAGAAGATTGTTTGTAGCCCTTATGTTGTTATCAACCGTGTATCTATTTTCTTTTTCTGACTTCATTGAGTAGGGAGCCGCACGCTGCTCAGCAAAGTGCACGATGACATCTGGTTTTTCCTGGTTGAGGAGATATGCAAGAGCATAGTATTCTTCTGCAATGTCCAATTCAATGAAATGTATATTTTTAGCGCTACATTTTTTCCACGCAGAAATTCGTTCATGAATTGTTGAAATGGGAGTTAGTGATGTAACTCCGAGGTCAATATCAATTTTTCTGCGTGATAAATTGTCAACAATAAGGATTTCAAAGCCACTGTGTGAAAGGTGCAGGGCAGTAGGCCAACCGCAAAATCCATCACCGCCTAAAATAACAATTTTTTTTACATCATTCATGTTAGTGCCTTATAGTTTTATTATTTATTTGTGAATAGAGAGAGAGATAGTTATCAACCATATCACGTATGCTTATTTGTTTTTTTATTCCATTTTTTAACTTTAAAAGAAGATCTGGATTTTCATATAATTGCATAATCTTATTTTTTAGATCACTTGGAACGCCCACTTCAAAATAAAGACCATCTACGCCATTAGTGACCATTTCGGCCATACCGCCTATGCTGGAACATACCACTGGTTTTCCACAGGCAAATGCCTCTTGAACTACGCAGGGAGTAACCTCCCACCACACCGAGGGGACGATAATGCAGTCTATTCCATCAATCCGTTCAGGTAATTCTGAACGGGAAAATTCGCCATGTAGTGTCACGGAATTTTTCAAGATGCGCATCTGGGAAAAAATTTGCGCTGCATAGCTTGATTCAAGTACATTGTAAAAAGTGGAGGTATCGTTCTCGTTAAGAGGTCCAAAAATGGAAAGCTTTATTTTCCCGGTTGCGCGCAGTTCATGCGGCAGCAACAACATAGCGGCGAGCAAAACGTTGAGGCCTTTGAGGCTAGAGTTTCTGCCCATGTACCCAATGCGAAGGACGCCATCATTCGCACATGACATACTAATATGATTAGGATTAGAGATTGGAGTACCATTCCTGATGATTTGAATGGCGTCAGGCGGGACACCGGCAGCCACATAGCGCCCTTTTGCAAAAGTGCCAGGTGTAGTTAGCATATCAAACTGGGCCAAGCTTTTGAGGACTAGATGTCTATGGTGAGTAAAAAACTCTTGAGGTGAATCTGGGTAACACCGCGAACACTGTGCGCTATCACTCATGTCGCACAAACTACAGTCATCTGCGTGTAGAGCGGTATCACTCGGGCAGAGCGGAGTATAGCTATGGAGGGTTAAAATTTTTTTCCAAGGACCACTGCACATATTGTTAATAAAACTGAACCCCATGGGCATGATAGTGTGGAAATGGATAATGTCCGGCGAAATTTTTTTTATAAAATCATTGAGAAGCGCATGGACCACTGTCCAACCCAGCCCCGTCCGAGAAAAAACAGATGGTGAATTTACATCCATCAGGTATTCCGTCAACATCCCCTCATTGATTTTTTCAATTAGCAGAGAATCCGGTTTGCTTTTTCGCCCTCCAATGAATACGGTTTCTATACCCCTAGCCGCCAACTCTTTGGCGTGTTCATATGCACAGAGGACTGAACCGTCCACATGTTCGTCCGGGTGCATGTGGGAAAAAATTAAAACTTTCATGCCTAGTTACCCGCCAAAAATTCCAAATATGCGCTTGATAAAGGCTTCAGCACCGTTTGCCACTTGAAGTTTTCGCGAAGATGGGTGCGAAGTTTCTCATCTGGACCGTGCTCTAAAGCCTGCGTGATTGCTGCAATAATACTTTCTTCACTGTGGGGATCAAGATACGCGACCATATCGAGGAAATATTCATGGGTAGCCCCAGCCATTGTAACAGCCATGGGAGCTCCCTGAGCGGCTGCTTCAAGGTTGGCTCCTCCGGGAGTTTCTGTCAGGCCTGGTCCAACAAAGGCGCTGCATGCAGCCATGGCTGAGCGCAGCATCGAATCCTTGCGCATGCATGGTCCCATGTATATGAGCTGCGTTCCCCCTTCCGCAAAGCACCTGTCTGCGTAGCGTTGGTCTCGTACATGCCCTATCAACACAAGCTTGTAATCAGGGAATGCTTTCATTGCACGGATAAGGTTTAATTGGTTTTTTCGCTCCTCTACAGTTCCCACATTGAGAATAAACTTTTTAATATCTCTATTCTTATCCATAAAGATATCGGGGGCGATATCTTGAGTAAAAATGTCATCGATTCCACACCTGACTATGGTAAACTTATCTTTCGAAATTTCGAGTATTCGAGAAAAATTTTCCGCTTCTATATTGGAATTGCATATTATTCTATCTGCAAAATTTAGTTGGGTTTTGATGATATCCAACGGCATTTGATTAGCCGACGCATCATCTAGCCATGTATTAGGCGAGACGAAAAGCGGTATGCCGCGTTCTGCCACATAGTTACAAAAATGAATGCTTCCAGGCATAATTGAAAAAAAATGTGCAATGTCAAATGTATCTAGGCAAGGGTTCCACTGGTCAAATTTTTCTGCTCGGATTCCTTGTTTGGGGAGTTCGTTTAGGTATGCCATAAGCTGTACCTCTCCGCCTCCAATAACGTCATATGCAGTAGGGTATGTATTAAAGACGACAGCAGGGAGTTCCATATCTTGGCGAAGTCTATTTTTCAATCCCCCCTTTTCTTTGATTGACTCTATTTGTGGAAGTTTTGGAGTCTCCTTATCCTGTGCGGGGTTCGGGTTTACGTCTTTTTGTGTTGAACTGGCAATATAAGCAGCCACCACTTCTTTAGCAGGACCAATCATCTTGACAGTCTTTTCTTCAATCCAGGCAGCTCGGTCACAAATTTCACTGACACTTTCAAGATTGTGCGAAACCAGAATGATCGTCACGTCTGGATTATTTCGAAAATTGTCAAATACTTTTTTGCATTTTTGTTGAAATCCTATATCGCCCACAGCCAATACTTCATCCAATAAAAGTATTTCCGGCTTCAAGGTTGTAACCACAGCAAAACCCAATTTTGCGTACATACCGGAAGAATAGGTCCTCACAGGCATATCAATGAACTCACCCAGTTCGGCAAAATCAATGATCTCCTGCTCATGGGTCAAAACTTCTTCCTTTGTCAGGCCCAACAAAATTCCGTTCAGCAGAATGTTTGCGCGTCCTGTCATCTCCGGATGAAATCCTGCACCAAGTTCCAGAAGGGGGGATACCCTGCCATCGATTTTAATGCTCCCCTTATCAGGATTAAGCACTCCTGCGATAAGGCCGAGCGTCGTGGATTTACCGGCACCATTGTGGCCGATAAATCCAAATTTTTCACCTCTACAAATAGTAAAATTTACACCTTCTAATGCTGTTCGACGCCAGCGCAGTTCACGAATGGCTGCGGGAATATTAAAAAGAAAGTTTTTTATCCCCCCAGTGATTTGAAAGTAAGAAGGATAACTCTTCCATACATTATCAAATATGATAGCGGGATTACTCATTAGAGCACCTCTGCAAAGCGCCGCTGTAATTTTCTAAACGTTACCACTCCAACAAAAAGAAATAGTAACGCATAGAAAATTGCATAGGGCATGAATTCGGTATTGTATGTATTGTCAAACAGCAAAGAGCGCCAACTTATAATTATCGGAGATACTGGATTGACCTTGAAGCACCAATAATATTTCTGTGGTACCTGTCCTAATGTGTACATGATCGGCGTTGCAAAAAAAGCTATTTGGGTTATGATTGTCGTCATATTCCCCAAGTCCCGAAAGAAAAGATTTACGGACCCGAGAAACAGGCACATGCCATAAATGGTTGCTAGTGTTATGCATAGCAGTAGGGGAATACCCCAGAACCAAATTGTGCCGGGTATAAGCCCATCGGCAATCATGAATGCTGTATAAATTGGCAAAGCTATACAAAAATGAACCATGTTTTGCAAAACCATAACCAAGGGAATGGCCTGCCTCGGGAACGCCACTTTCTTAACGAGCGTGGGGTTGGCTGCAAAAGTATGTGGTCCTTCATTGACACTGTTGACAAGCCACTGCCAAGGAAACATGGCTGCTAGCAAAGTCACCAAGTAGTGGTCTATCTGAAAACGCATATAGACGCTAAATACTACATAGAAGATTAGTGTATAGGCCAATGGGTTAAGGATCGACCACACAAACCCGAGAATGCTGCCCTTGTAACGCACTGTTAATTCTTTGTGCAGCAGAACCAGAAGTAAGTCTCTATACCAGTGCCATTTTGACAACGAGGTCATATTCCCTCCCGCACGAGATAAGAAAACTTGCCCCGGATTCCAACAAAGACAAGCTGTTCAGCATCAATCCGCCGCAAAGGAAGGGAAGGAAAATATTCCTGTACTGCAACTTTTACTTGTTCCCAGTGCTCAGGAGGAGTGACCAGCCGCAATTCACGAGCGATGCCATCTCGTTCCATGATTTGAAAATCAGAAATTGGGCCACACCTATCCAAAATGTCTTGGATATAATGTGTTGGGCAAGTCGTATCACCAATAGTGACAGTATCATGAACTCTCCCCGTAAGTTTACTAATCCACCAGCCGTCAGCACGCTCCTCCAGAGTTCCAAGGTCACCGATACGATAACGAATTAGAGGCATAACGTTATTTCGAAGGTTAGTGAACACCAATTCTGTCCCCTCTCCCTCGCCTGCAATAGATTCTGGCCAGACCAACGAATCGGAAACCAGCATCTGCCCTTTTGGTCCGGACGCAAGCTCCTGAGCCATGACGCCAAACTCACAAGCTCCATAGCGATTCGATATTCGAACGTGCAGGACATTTTCAATTGTCTGTCGCTGTCTTTGTGTCAACATTTCACCAGTTGTAACAAATATTTCAAACAATTCTGGAGCCTGTTTGTTATTCTTCTTTAGATATTTGGCTAATGCATAGAGGGAGGAGGGATGCCCTTGTACTACCCTGGCCCTTGCTTTGCGCAAATCTTCGAGAAGTACTTCTTGCGCGGCATCGCCAAAGCCGTCTGTATAAATATTGCACCTGTTGAGGACAAAACATTTTCTTCTTTCAAAATGTATAGCTTCCCGTGGGATGGAAGAAAATCGCGTTGACAAGTGCGCTTCGCGGTTGCAGCGGTGCTTCCCCCCCCATTCCAACATCAGAATGTTTTGGGCAGCAGTCCAGTCCAACCCGTCCTGGTCATAGTAAATTGTTGCGGCAAGTCCGGTGGAACTGCCGGTTTTTTGTGCGCGAACAATGCGTTCTTCATAAGGAGTACTAATCAGTCGCTTGCCCTGCTCGCGAAGAATATCCTTCGTAAGATAAGGCAAGTCAAAAAAATACCGTATATCTTGATTTACGCTTTCAGGGTCAAAGCTGCATTGTTGAAAAAGATCGCGATAATACGGCACAGTATTTTTTGCGTGCATAAGAATGGCAGAAAGGCGTTTTGCAGCCAATGCCTTGCGCTGAGAAAAGGGAAGTGCGGCCTCAGCCTTAAGGACACGAAGCTTGGGGGATATCAGCCGCTTTTGTTGTCTTTCAGCAATGGGATAAAGAAACGTCACGGTCAAAAAACCAAAAATATCATGAAAACGAATATTCATAAGTCGCCTCGGATCTATTGGGCCGTTGCCTGCAACGGAAAAACTTCATCCAGAACAGCTTCCATTCTTGTAAACCGTGCTTCCCACGAGTGATAACGACAGGCAGCATCGATAGCATTAATGTCGCGCCTTTCTCCAGCAAGTACTCTTGTGAGATTGGATTCAAACTCGTTTATTGAGGTACTTGGAAAGTAGAGATGTTCAAAATCCCTGAGTGCCGGAAGGTTTGAACCCACAACAGGAAGGCCTGCTGCAAGATATTCAAAAAATTTCATGGGGAACATAGCATCTGTATATGGATTATGTGGTACTGGCAGTACCGCAGCATCACAGTGGGCCATAAAATAAGGCAATTGCCCATATGCCCTTGGCCCAAGGATATGTACATTGGGCATATCTGGTGGCATGCGACTGTCGAGCTGGCCTTCACCAACAGGACCTATGAGCACCCAGTGTATTTGTGGGTTACGCTGGGCTAGCTTTTCAATAAGCGCATAGTCTACCTTATATTCACTCAGGGCACCAATAAATAATAACCGTGGGTGGGGAATTTTTACAAGTTCAAATGGTGATTGCGGCATGGCTCGGGCTGTTTCAAAAAAAGCCTGATCACATACGTTGGGCTCATATATGACCTGAGGGAATAACTCTGCCATGCGATCACGCAAAAGGGGTGATGTTGTAAAACATATTTTCGCTAACGTGCCGAGACTTTTTTCTCCTGCGGAGATGACTGCTTTATCGATACGAGGTGCGGCACCAAGGTCGTCAACACAATGGTAAACAATCCCGCTGTTTGGAATGGATGCACACAAGTTAGTAATAACGGGGTTGTAAGTCCATATAAGAGGGAAACGCATGTTTAAATGCGAAAGGTGCCATGCGATGGTTGCTCGAAGCAAAATGTCGTTGAACGCGCGGATTCTCGGTGAACCATGCAGCGGCAAAGCGAAAGGAGATGTTCTCCATAAGTTAGGTGATACTTGGCGGACAATTGGGATCGCCTTGCAAAGGCGGTGGGCGATACGTCCGATATCTTTTTTGTGCAACATCGGGCGGCGTAACCCAAGAGAATCAACATATAATACACGGTATCCACGTTTGGCGAACAATGCAGCCATATGCTGCTTGTTGGTCCAAAAAGGGTTGTCCCAGTCTGACGTGGAAAAGAGTAAAATATCTCGTTTGGCAGAAATTTGCTTGCAGTATTTGTCCATTGGTGACCCTGCCAGGGGATTTTCGCTCAAGAATCCAAGATTCTAACGGTTCCAAGCGAAGAAATACAGCTTTCCATGTGGATAAAAATTATGAAAGTGCTTCTTTGACACGCATTGACATATTTATTCTTTGCCGAAAAAAGCTAAATTTTTTTGGAAAAAAATAAGTATATTTCAAATGCAATGAAATGATAAGTAAATTCTCCCGTTGATAATTTTTCCAATTGGCCTCACTTAGATATCTTGTTTTCGCAGAGGATTATGACAAGCCAATGAGGAATCGACAAGAAAAAAACTAATCAGACTAAATCATTAGGTATTCAAAAAAACGATCATTCAATTATAAATCTTAATGGGGAGGGCACATACCTCGCACTTAGCCGCATAGCTTACCCGCTTGGCTGAAAGTGATAGTAAAGCCAATCTTAGGCATATTTTATGAAATTTGTGCTTAATTCTCAAAGTCGACCGCGAAATCACATCGCTGTCAGCACCAATTCTACAAACTTCCTTGTGCCCCCTTGATGGGAAACTTGCTCGCATCCCACACAACTCAACAAGCAGAGTGGCACTCATTGATTAATCTTAACTAACTTTATTTGACTTGAATAATTTTTTGCGCCACTGTCAGGGCATGTCGCAATCACTGCCCGTCACAACGTGGGAAGTCCTGAAGCTCACTATTCCACAGATGGGCCTCATGCTGTGCCATCTGGCGGTTTCCATGACCGACCTGTGGGTATGCGGTCAGATCGATGGTCGAATCCTCGCGGTGCTTGGCGGTATCTCTCAGGTTTTCGCCTTTCTCATGCTTGTCACATCCATGGTTGCCAGCGGATGCATGGCTACTGTCAGCCGCGCTGTGGGGGCTGGGCTTTTTTTGCGTGCTCGGCGCTATGCCGGGCTGGTTCTCTGCATATCGCTGCTTGCCGGAAGCAGCGTTGCTGCTCTGGCCCTTCTGGTGCTGCTGCTTGTACCTCTTCATGGTTTGTCTTCTCCGGAGCTTGCCCCTGCCGCCTCCCTGTTTGCCCAAGCCTATGCCCTGCAATTGCCGTTTTATTACAGCATGATAATTCTCAATTCCACATTTCGCGCGCACAAAATGGTATGGCTGCCCTTTGCCACTTTGTGTCTGGTGGCGCTGGTCAATTATGTGGGCAGCGTGGGCTGCGGGCTGGGCCGCTGGGGCCTGCCCCAGTTGGGCTATGCAGGGGTGGCGTGGTCAACCGTTGCCTCGTCTGTGCTGGGTTTTGCCTGCAATATTGCTCTGGGGGTGCGGCGGGGAATCATCCGCCGGTCATCCTTTGCAAGCTGGCGGTGGAACAGGGCCGCCCTGCCGAGGTTGTGGCGCATTGGCATCCCCGCAGCCTTGGGCAGTCTGGCAGGGCAGAGCGGCAGCATGGCCCTGCTGGCCTGTGTTGCAAACATGCCCGGCAATGCTGCGGAAACACTGGCGGGGATGACGCTCGGCATGCGGATTGTCAGTATGCTGTATTTTCCTGTGGCGGCGATGGGCATGACCCTTGCCATCATGACAGGGCATTTGCTGGGCGCACGGCGCAATGCTGAATGCTACGGCATGGGCCTGCACTATGCCCGGCGGGTGGCCCTGATCGCCATTGTGGCGGCAGCGGCATTGCTTTTGAGCCGGCACACGGTTGCACGCTGGTTCACCCATGATCAGGCCGCCGTATCTGTGGCAGGGATTTTTCTGCTGGTCGCCTGCGCAAAACTGCCGCTGGAAGTAGTGGGCATGCTGTTGCAGGCAGTGCTGGATGGCGCAGGGGCCACGCGCCTTACCAGCCGCATTACAGCCCTGACCCGCTGGGGCATCTGCGTACCCCTGGCCTATGCCCTGACCTCTCTGCTGCATCTGGGGGCCACGGGCATTTTTGTGTCCATGGCCTGCGCCGAAACAACCGGAACCTTGTGCCTGCTGTACCTGTACAGGCAAAAAAAATGGCTTGGTAGCCTGTGACCTCTTTGATATACCCTACAAGTTAACAGCATTCAAAGAATGTTAGACAGAGGTATATCAAGGAGCCGCCCCCAATGCCCGAAGACGAAAAGCAGCTTTCGCCAGCGCTGGAAAATTATCTCGCCATTATTTTCAGGCAGGAATTTGCCGCCGGGGCCTGTAGGCCCAGCGACATTGCCGATGCCGCCGGAGTTGCCCGCCCCTCTGTGACCAACGCCCTGCGCGAGCTGGCAAAGCGCGGCTACGTGATCTACGCCCCATACAGCCTTGTAAATCTGACCGAAAAAGGGCTTCGTGCCGGGCAGGAACTGGCGCACCGCAACATGGTGTTGAAAGACTTTTTTCAGAATGTACTGCAACTTTCAGAAGACAGAGCCGCTAGCGTGGCCTGTGAGCTGGAACACGTCATTCCTGAGGATGTGATGCTGCGCTGGCGGCAGTTTGTGCTGTACATGCACCACACGCAGAGCGAGTGGGAGCATTGGCAGCAAAAAACAGAAATCCTGCGCGAAGAGCACGCCACAAAGCAACATGCGGCAAGTCCCAAGGCGCCGCCAGCAATCGTGCATCGCAAAGAGTTTGTAAAAGACTGACCGACAGGCCCAAATCGGTACGCCGGGCAGGCTTTTGCATGCGTCAACAGGACGGATTTTTGCACCATCAGCACTTGCGGGGGCGCTCTCGATCAACCCGCTCTAGTGGAGCGAGTATTCCACAGGCACCCGTACGCTAAAGCTGCTGCCGCGAACTCCGGTATCCAGACCGGCAAGCCTTGTACCCAACTGTTCCGTAGCCGAATCCAGCACACCGTGGCCGCTGCCCCTGTGCAGCGAGGAGCCAGTGACCTTGCCATCATTGCCCACCTGCACCAGCAGAATGGCGGTGCCCTCGGCTCCGGTGCGCCGTGCGTGCTTGGGGTAGTTTTTATACTGTTCTATGGCCCCCAGCAGTTTGTGCAGTACGCTTGGGCTGGCTGCGCCGCCTGATTCGACGCCGTTTTTTCCATGCCCCGCAGCTCCCTTGCCGTCTGCAAGGCCCCTGGTCTGTGCCTCAGCCCCAGTGCCGGGGGGAGCCTCTGCGGCAGTTTGCTGCGGCGCCTGCACGGCAGCGGCGGTTTGCACAGGTTTGACCGATTCGGCTCGTTGCACGGCCCGCTGTACTGCTTGTTGCGGGGGCTTGCTCGCGCTGGTCTTTTTTTTGACTGGCGAAACCATTTTTTCAGCCGCCTGCGCCATGTTGGTCACAGGTTGCGGCTGGGGCGCTTCCTGCGGCTTCATCACCTCTTGCGGCGTGACCGCCCTCGCCGGAGCTGCCGTGCCCCCATCCGGCAAGCCCGGGGCAGCAGAGGGGCGAACGCTGGCAGCCATCTGCGCAAGCGACACCCGATAGACCTTTTCCTGCGGCAAGGAGGCCTGCCCACCCAACAGCAGGGCAAGGGCGATAAGGCCACCGTGCAACGTCAGCGAAGCCATGGTTGATCCTGAACACAGGCCGGGCAAGACTGACAGTTTTTTCATGATGTTGACCTCCATGCGTGCAAGGTCGCCTGCGGCAGTGTTTTGCGGCACCGCCGCAGGCGGGCCTGTTCTGTTATACCGTGGCTGCAAGGGCCGAAATGAATTCCCGCGCCTGTCGGCAGTCTTCCTCATCAGGATGCTTGGCGGCTTCTTCAAGACGGGCGCGGCGTTCGTCCGTCATGGGGTGGGCGTTGTCGGCCATTTTCTGCATCATGGCCACCACCGCCGGGGCAACGCGGCCCTGACACAGGAATGATCCCAGAACCCTGTTGCCGCGTTGCGGCTCGTTGAGCAGGGCTTCTCCCTTTTTTTTGCAATCTGCGGCGTGTTCCGAGTCCGGCCATGCCCCAAGGGTACCGAACAGGGCCACAGTGCAGTTTTCGATGCTCTCAAGATACCGTTTGGCATCGGCATCGGGCATGCCTTTGTCCACCCAGTAGCCCACGGCCACAAAATCATAGCCGCTGGGGTTTGGGGCATCCTTTACAGGGTAGATATCGCAGGCGTGCAGACCTTCAGCCACGGCACGGGCCACCTTTTCCGTATTACCAGTGCGGGAGGAGTAGACCACCAGAGTTTTCATTGCACTTTCTCCATGCCCAGCGCCGCGCGCAGCGCCAGAAAGCGTTCTTTTACCGAGGGGATGAGCGCGCGGTTTTCGCGCCCTACGTAGATGGAAAACACAACCGCGCCCGCTGCATCAAAAAACTGGATGCTGTGACTTTCCAACCCCATGAAGGGCAGGGACAAAAAAGCCATGTGGGCAATATTGTTGCTGCAAATGTGCCCGCCCAAGGGGCAGCCGTGATCAAGGTTGAAATAGCCGCCTCCGTGCTTGCCAGCGGGGATCTGCCCCTTGATCTCCACAACGCTGCCGCCGTGGCGCACGATGAACGTGGCTGATTCCCAAGCTGTAAGGTCGGCCCATATGGCGTCAAAGTCCGCCGCTGCGGCAAAGGCCCGCATGGGTTGGGGCAGAGCCTCTGCCGCCTGAAGTTCGCTGACGCCGCAGGCCTGCGCCAGCGTGTCCAGCATGACCATTTTTTTCTCTGACAGCAGGGACGCTACCTTGTCTGCCAGTGTATTGTCGTTTGCCGTTGTCATGGCGGCTTCCTTTACACCGCCTGAGCGGTGGGGTTTTTGTGTTGGGCGGTGATGCTCGGGGTATTGCCGTGCTGCCTGCGGGCGGGAGTTTCCGTCAGCGGGGTTTCGATTTGTCGGGGGCCGACCAGCGGCAAGCGCAGCGCCTGCCGCCCCATGCCAGCCAGCAGCTCCAGATCATGCGTGATGAGCAGCACGCTGCGTTCCTGATGGGCCTGCCGCTCAATGGCGGCTGCAAGCCTGTGCATGTTGGCCCCGTCAAGGCCGCTGGTCGGTTCGTCCAGAATGAGCAGGGAAGGGCGCTTTGCCAGAGCGCAGGCAACTACCAGACGCTGCTTTTCCCCGCCGGAAAGCGACTGCGGATGCCGCCCCGCGAGATGCAGCAGGCCGAATTCTTCAAGCAGCATGCGCGCATGGTCGGAGTCCTTTTGCCCGGCCAGTTCCAGACAGGTCTGCACCTCCTGCTCCACGGTGCGCATGTGCAGTTGGTGGTCGGCATTCTGCAACACCAGTCCGCTATGGCGCATACGCTCTTTTGCATCGCACGATTGGTCGCGAATGAGGATTTCGCCGTTCTGCTGCTGGTCGAGGCCCGCAAGAATCCGGGCCAAAGTGGTTTTGCCCGCTCCATTGTGCCCGATGATGGCAGTGACGCCGCCGGGCAGGTCAAAATTGACGCCTTCGTAGAGGGGCTTGCGGCCCTTGTGCGCATGGGTGAGGTTGCGGGCCTGTATCAGCCCGTGGGCGCTGGTGCAGCCGGGCAGGGTGCGGCGCGCATCGGGAACGCGGGCCTCGCGCAGGCCGAAGCGCCGCCGCAGTTCCGCATCGTGCAGCATGGCAAAGTCGCCCTCCGCCTCAATGCGCCCCTCGCGCATCACAACAACCCTGTCCACCACGTCAGCCAGCCAGTAGAGCCTGTGGTCAACCACCAGAATCGCCATGCCGCGCTCCTTGAGCTGGGCCAGCTTGAGGGCCAGCTCGGCCGTGGATTCCGGATCAAGGTTGGCTGTGGGTTCGTCCAGCACAAGAGCCTGCGGGCGCTGGGTCCACAGGGAGGCAAGACCGACCTTCTGCTTTTGGCCTTCAGAAAGCTGATGTATGGATGACCGGCAAATTTTCTCCAGGCCAAACTGTCTGACGGCCCCGGCAACGGCATGGCGCATGGTTTCAATGCCAAGGCCTTGCCATTCCAGAGCAAATGAAAGTTCATCTTCAACATTAAGAGCAAAAAATTGCTGCTCGGGATCCTGAAACAGGGTTCCGGCCTGACGGGCAATCTGGGGCGGGGTCTGTTCCGTGGTGGGCGCGCCGTTGACCAGCACCCGGCCTTGCAGCGTACCGCTGAAGTAATGGGGGCACAGGCCGTTGAGCAGCCGGATGAGCGTGGATTTGCCGCATCCGCTTGCACCGGTGCAGAGCACGAGTTCGCCCGGCTCTACCGTAAGGCTGAGGTCGCGCACGGCAGGGGTTTGCTGGTGCGGGTAAGTGTAGGTGACGTTTTCACAACGTAGCATCAGCGCATTCCTCCAAGGCTGGTTCCGCCCAGATGCATTTGCAGAGCCAGAGCCGCCCCCAGCGCCGCACAGGCCGCAATCAGCAGCAGGGTGTCGCGCAGGGCCCAATGGCAGGTTTTATAGGGGGTCATGGTTTTGCCGTAGCCCAAACCCTTGAGTTCTGCCGCGATGCCAAGGTCTTCTGATGTACGCAGCGAGCGGAACAGCAGGGGAGTGAACAGCAGTCGCATGCTCTGCACCGGATGGCGGGTGATGCCCCACGGTGAAAGTCTGTAGCCCCGAAGCCGCAGCGATTCCGTGACCTGCTGCACATCGGCCAGAAAGGTAGGGATAAAGCGCACCACAACCGCTGCGGGCAGATAGATGCAGAACGGCAGCCGCATGCCGCGCAAGGCGTTGAGCAGATCCTGCACACGTGTGGAAAGCGCCATGGGCAAAACCACGTGCAACATGGTAAGCATACGTAAAAAGGGAACAACAAGCCCTGTAAATCCTGCTTTGTTGAGCGATGGCATGAACTGCCCCATGATCCACATGCAGCCCATTGCCATGCCGCACATGAGGGTAAAGAAAGCATATGCCCAGAGCAGCGCCTTTGGTTTGCGCAGAGAAAGTGCGTAGCACATGGAAAATCCGCAAAGCAGCAACTGCCCCTGAATGTTTGAGACAACCAGAGAGCCGATTGCCGCCACCACGCTCAGGGCCAGCTTTGCGCGCGCGTCCACCTTGGGCAGCCAGCCTGCGGCGTCTGCCGCGTTATTGTCGAACAATGCCCGCATGGCGCAGCTCCTTTACAGCGTTGTACCCGGTGAACAGGCCCGCCGCCGCCCCCAGGTACCCCAATATGACCACCGGAATCGCCGCCATGAGCAGAGAAGGGTTTTCGCGCATGAACAACCAGGAAATCCCCAGCGAACTGGCCCTGCTGACAATGTCATACACGCCCACGGCCAGCACCGGGCCCCATGCCCGACTGTAGCCGCCGCCAAGGGCGACAAGTGCTTCGGCCATCAGAGCGCCCAGCAAGATGGCGGGCAGCAGGGTGATGCTGGCCCCCAGCAGCAGGGCGCTCACAAGCATGCTGACCAGAGAGAACAGCAGCAAGGTTCCTGCCTTGCGCACCCTGTAGAGCATTACCACCAGCAGGGTCGTGTAGATCAGGTTTTTCAGCAGCAGCGAAACCGGATTCATGCCGCCCCCGGCCAGGGCCACCAACAATGTGGAAACCTTGGCCGCAGCGGCAAAAACCCCAATGACAACGAGCTCGTGGGCGCTCCAGTATCGATGAACCAGTTCACTCATGTGCAACTCCAATATCCGCCCTTGTATAGAAAATGAATACGAAATTCAATATCAACACAAGGGCGGATACCTGATTTAAAATTCCACACTCACCTTGATGTTGGCGTGAACCCCCGGTTCGTAAATGGCGGCATTGGGTTCAAGGCTGTACTTTTGGTTAAAAATGTTAAGCACTTCACCCACAACCATGTACTGTTTTTCCTTGCCGAACTTTACACCCAGCATGGCGTTGGCCGTTGTCCACGCATCGTTTTTGTATTCGATGCGGCTGGAGCCGCTTTCAGTCTGGGTCTGGCTGGCAAAGCGGGCATAAACATCGCCGATGATGTCCACGTCGTCGGTGACGGAGTGGAGCGAACGCACGCCTGCCCGGCCTGTCCATTCCGGCACGCCGGTTTTCCACGTGGTGTAGTCGCCGTTGTCATACTGGCGTTTCATCCAGGTGGCGGAAACGTAGGGGGTGAAGCCGAAGGGCAGGTCATAGCTGCCACTCAGCTCCATGCCGTGGGTTTTGGCCGAACTGACGTTGCGGTAGCGGTAGATATTGTTGCCGGTCTGTTCGGTGGCAATGTAGTCCGTAGCCACGGTGTAGAAAAGTGACGCATCCAGGGCCAGCCCGTGAGCGGCGTAGCGCGCGCCCACTTCCCAGTTGTTGGAGTGCTCGGGTTTGAGTGATGCGTTGGGTTCAATTGTGCCGCCGCCCATGCTGGAAATGATATATTTTTCCTGAAGGTTGGGTACCCTGAACCCCTGTGAAAAACCGGCCCGCAAGGTCAAGTCGTCAATGCCCTGCCACATGAGCGACAGGTTGAATACCGGCTGCGATTCCCATGAGCTGCCTTCGCCGCCTGCGCTGGGATTGGAATACGTGGTGGTGGGCGGGCCCATCATCTGGGATGTTGTGGTTTTGTCGCCGCGCGCCGTGTTCATGGTTGAGCGCACCCAGGTTTGGCGCACGCCGTAGTTGAGGGTGAAGTCCCAAGGCAGTTTGGTTTCCATGAGGCCGTACACGGCATGCGTGTCCATGTAGCCCTCGTACTTGTAGTGCGTGAGGGAATTGATTTTTCTGGTCATGAACGGCGTTATGGGAATGGACATGTTGGAATAGGTATTGGTGTCGGCATCCAGCCCGTCGCGGTTGAATTCATAACCGGCAATGAGGTAGTTGCTTTCGCCCAGAGCCCAGTCGCTCTGCATGCTCGCGCCCCATTGCTCGTTGGTGTTGTCCGCGTAGTTGTTCATGAGCACTGATGTTGTGCCAGAGTTCGCCTCCACATGGTTGAGCATTTTTTTGTGGGTGTCTTGCCAGAAGGCGTCCAGCCGGAGCTTGGGCAGGAAGGACGTGAGGTTCCTGGCCTCCATGAAGACGGCGGCTTTTTTGCGCTCCCAGGGGGATATGTCAACGTAGAACGAATTGTCTTCCGTGGTTCCGGCCATGACGTCGCTGTAAAACTGCTCGTAGGAGCCGCCCAGAGTGAACTTGTCGCTGAAGTCGTAGCTCAGGAAGGCTGAGCCTGACTGCTCCTTGAACTTTGAATGCGGGGCCTCGCCTTCAGGCGTAGACAGGTTGTGCTGATAGGTGTTGAACCCCGTGGCGCGGTACTTGAATCCCTTGTACGCGCCGTAGATGGACAGGCTTTCGTCAAAACCCTTGGTCGATCCGTTGTAGCTGCTGGTTATCTGCCCCTGGATGGGCTTGGTGCCGCCCTTCTTGGTGATAATGTTTACAACCCCGCCCAGCGCCTCGGAGCCGTAGAGCACCGAAGCAGGGCCCTTGATGACCTCAATGCGCTCGATGATTGCCGGGTCAACAAGCAGCGGAGTGCCGTCCATGGACTTGTTTTCGGCAATTTTTTGCCCGTCGATGAGAATAAGCACGCGAGTGGGGTTTTCACCGCGCAGGGATATGCGCTTCAGCCCCTGCGCGCCAGAATTGACAACCTGCACGCCGGGAACGTCTTCCAGAAGGCCGCCGACAGTTGTCGCTGTCGATTCCTTGATCTGTTCTTTAGTGACCACGCTGACAGACATGGGCACGTCGAGCAGTTCCTTTTCCACCCTTGAGGCAGAAACCTTGACCGTTTCCGTCTCAAGGGTCTGTGCTGTGGCCGATGCCCCCCAGAGCAGCAGCCCGGCAAGGCCCAAGGGCAGGGCCTGGGCGTTTAATCTACGCAGCAGCGACATTCTTTTCCTCCAGCATCGCCTTGAGAAAATTGAGTAAAAGTTGGGTGAGATTTACCTGCCAGAATTGCCCGGCCAGGGTGAGCACCACCCGGCCATCATGCCATTCAAGCAGTTGGGCGCGTTGCCACTGGGCAAGCACTGGCTCCCATATTTGACCAAGAGGCAGGGCAAAACGACGCTCAAGGCCTTTTACATCCATCCAGCCCTGCTCCATACACTCGGCGACCGACCTGTAGAGGAAGTAGTGGCGCTGGGGGCTTTGCACAAAGGCCAAGGGTTTGCGTCCGTCACGCACATCCTGCTGCCATTCTGCGTAGTTGCTGTTGTTCATGTAAAAGTGCCCGCCCAGATTGCCCCCTGCGCCGGGGCCGAAAGCAAGGCAGTTGGCCGAAGCCTTGACGTACAGATTGTAGAGGTTGCGCTCACGCGAGGTGCGCGCCCAGTGGCTGAGGGAAAGGCGACGGTAGAAGGCCCCTTCCATGTCTTCCACCGCTGCGGCGTACATGGCCGACTGGAGGGGAATATCCGCCGTGGGGGCAATCTTGCCCTGTTCTATGCCGCGCCCAAGCGGGGTCTGGCGGTATACATTGAGTTGGTAGCAGTCCGCCCCGTCAAGGTTGAGGGACTGGGCAACGGCAATGTCTTCGCGCCAGAGTTCCAGCGTCTGGTTGGGGAAACCGTAAATAAGGTCAACAATGACGGCGGCCTGATCGTAGCTCAAAAGCTGCTCAAGGCCGCGCTCCATGTCTTCGCGCGATCCAAGCCGCCCCATGGACTGCCGGATGGAGGTATGGAAGCTCTGCACGCCCAGCGAAAAGCGGTTTGCGCCGCCTTCAAGGCAGGCTTCCATTTTGCGAGGCCCGAAATTGGTGAGCCTGCCTTCAACAGTGATTTCGCAGTCGTTGGCAAGCGGGAGCGCCTCGCGCACTCCTTCAAGAATGCGCTTGAGGTCTTCCGCTTCAAGGGCTGTGGGGGTGCCGCCGCCAAAATACACGGCATGAACCGACGTGCTCTGCACGGCCTTGCGTTCACGCCACATTTGCAGCTCCGCCAGCAGGGCGTCGGCATACAGGCGGCTGTCGCTTTCGTGATAGGCCTTGTTGTAAAACCCGCAGTAGAGGCAATGCGTCTGGCAAAAGGGCACATGGATGTAGGCCACTGTTTTGCCCTTGAGGGGCGAGGCCAAAAGCAGATCCATATGGCTCTGCATGCTCTCCGGCTCAATCATGTTGCCGCCAGTGCCGGGGTGCATGGCGATTTTTGCGTCAAAGGCGTGCGAGAGGGCGCATACGCCTTCTTTGGCAAAAAAAGCGGAGAGGTCTTTGGGCGCGCGCCCTGACGCCGCCGATAATTTGCCCAGGTCGGGCATTTCGTAAATTTTCTGGTTAGGTTGGGGCTGCATTTGCGTTCCTCGATTGCAAATAAAAGTTAGTCTTAACTAATTCTGTTAAATTCAATTAATTAAATTGAAAAAGAATGTCAATGCCAGCTAGGGAGAAGTTCAACAATTCGGGCAAGCGCACGGATGACAATGAAAAAGGGACGGGGGTAAGCAGCGGAAGCCAAAGGCTGGCAGCACTACTGACTGCCATATTTGCGGAAAAAAGGATGTGTTCGCAGTTGGAAGGGGCTGAAAAAAGATTGCAATTTGCCTGAGGGCTTGCCTGAATTCGGCAGCTTATCTGGCAACAACGTGTCAGTGCCAATCCATCTGATATTATGCTGTCTAAAAGATGGTGCTCCTTGACGTAGGAGCACCTGAATGAAGCGGAGCCGATTCACGGGATGGCAGCGTCTTGGGAAAGCAGGCCTATGAGCAGATGGTTGTACCCGGTGCTATTGCTTTTTTTCCCGTTCAGGTTCTTCCCTGGTTTCGGGCAAAATTTCCTGCTCGAACAGGCCGAATTTTTTCATTTTTCTCCAAAGTGTGGCGCGCCCAATGCCCAACCGGTGCGCAGTTTCTTTCCTGTTTCCGCCGCATTGTCGCAACATGTCGCGCAGGGCGCGTGCTTCCAGAGCATAAAGGCTGGCGGCAGAGGAGTCCTGTTGTCTGACAACTGGCGCTACGTCGTTTGGGCATGTCTGTTCGTATGGGTGGCAACTGCGCAGGGAATCGGCCATGATGTCTTCAGAAAGCACACCATGCGGGGCAATGACCATAGCCCGCTCCAGAACATTGGCCAGTTGCCGTACATTGCCCGGCCAGGGGATAGTTTCCAGAAGCGCCATTCCACGTGGATCTATCGGTGGCATGGGTTTGTGCTGTTCTTTGGATTTTCTGTGCAGTATGAACCGCGCCAGCAGGCCAATATCCCCCAAGCGTTCCACCAGCGGGGGAAGCTCCAGAATGAGCACCGCCAGTCTGTAGTACAGGTCTTCCCTGAACCTTCCCGCCTGAACTTCTTTCGCCAGATTGCGGTTGGTGGCCGCGATAATGCGCACGTCCACCGACGTTACCTTGTTGTCACCCACGCGCGAAACCTCTTTTTCCTGTAGGACTCGCAACAGGCGACATTGCAGGGGCAAAGGCATTTCGCTTATTTCATCCAGAAAAATGGTGCCGCAGTGGGCCATTTCAAAAAGTCCCATCTTGCCGCTCTCGCTGGCGCCAGTGAAAGCCCCCCGTACATAGCCGAACAGCTCGCTCTCAAGCAGGTTTTCTGGCAGAGCGGCGCAGTTTACTGCCACAAAGGGGCTGTCTGCCCTGGCACTGGCATTGTGGATAGACTGCGCAAAGAGTTCCTTGCCTGTTCCCGTTTTGCCGTAAATGAGAACAGTGCTTTCGGACTGCGCATAGGTAAAGGCCCGTTTTTTCGCTTTTTCCAGTGATTCCGATTTCCCCACCACTTCGGCAAAAGTGCTTTTGGCCACATGCCCAGAATCACGTACCCGTTTGCGCACCCGCTGCTCCAGGGACTGGATGCGCCGGACTTCCTGCAAGGTAAGCACCGCGCCCCGGCTGTGCCCGTTCACGTGGATGGGCACACTGGTAACGGCAAGAGAATTGCCGCCTATCAGGCATACTTCGGAGGCTTGCTCGTTTTCAGGCGTCTGGATGCAGGATTCCCAGGGCATGCCCAAAACCTCGCGCACGTCGCGCCCCACCACATCCTGCCGCCGCAGGCCAAGCAGCTCAAGGCCGATGCGGTTTATCTCAGAGATATGCCCCGAGGCATCAATGCCGATAATGCCATCGTTGATGGAGTTGAGCAGGGCATTGATTGTGCCGAGGCGCAGGTCTTTTTCCTTCTGGAGCGAAACAATGCGCTTGCCCTCTTCAATGGCGTCCTGAATGACGCGCGGATCCATGTCGATGTGTACGCCCTGCGCGCCAAGAGCCCGAGCGGCGTTTACCACGGGCGAGCCGCCCACAAAGGCCTTTACGCCTCTGGCAATGAGCTGCCGCAGTCTTTCCGATATATTGGCAAGATCCGTCAGGGTTTCCACAATCACCGGTTTTTCAAAAAAATCCTTTAGGGCAAGAGCGTTGTAGGTGAAGGATTCAAATCCCACCACCGCGATTTTATCCGCAAGGCCAAAAGCGCGGTTGACTGCGCGCAGCATGTCCACGCTCGTATACCTAAGCTCCAGCACATGCGTTTTGAGGGCTGCTTTAAGCAGGGCAGCCGTGCCGCCGTTGCTGACTACAACCATTGCCTCTCCCTGGTCGATATGGCTTTGGGCAAGGCGCACTGCATCTTCCAGCGCTGCTTCATAAACAAGAAAGCTCTCGCCGATGCGGCTGAAAATGTTGCTGATAGTGTTGGTAATCGGTTCGCTTGGGGTGATGAACAGAATGTCTTCCCTGCGGATATGAACCATGAACGTCTCCATCTGCAAATTGTTTCCTTCTGATACATGGTATATCAAATGAAACATAAATGAAACAGATAGATGCAACATCATCATTCTGAACCTGCCGGTATTCTGGGGCTGGCTGAAGGTAAAACAATATTTATTTGTTGTAATATATTGTAAAATATGAATTTTTAAATTTATTTGTGTTGTCCTGCAACCACTGGACTCTACTGGCATGTCTCTTGCTTTTTGGCGCAAGAATGCATTCGCCATGTTTCATAGGGAGGACACCATGAGAGTTCATGTCATAGAACCCATAGACGAAAGCGCCATGCGCAAACTGCGTGCCGAGGCGGAAGTAGTGGCGTGGGATGATCCGGAAAAAAACGACCTTTCCCGAGCGGATGCGGTCATTGTGCGCGCGGCGTCCGTCACGCGCGAGCAGATTCTTGCTGCACCGGGGCTGAAGGTTATCGGCAAGCATGGCGTTGGCGTGAACGCCATTGATCTGGTCACAGCCAAGGAGCGGGGCATACCTGTTGTGTACACCCCGCTGAGCAACGTAAATTCAGTAGCCGAACTGGTTTTTGGCTTTATTCTCGCCACTGCCCGCAAGCTGCGCGACAATATGGAGCACATACGCCGAGGGGCAGAGCGCATAGCCCCCGCAACTCTTACAGGCCTTGAGATTTCCGGGAAGTCGCTTGGCCTTGTAGGCTTCGGCAACATAGGTTCACGCGTGGCGCAGATTGCCGTGAACGGGTTCGGCATGGAGGTTCATGTCTACGATCCCTATATGAAAGCGGCCACAGCAAAAGAGCGCGGCGTGCACTTGCATGAAACTCTTGAAAGCATGCTGCGCGAGGCAGACTACATCAGCGTGAGTGTGCCACTTACCGAGACGACCAGAGGGCTCATAGGCTCCGCGCAGTTTGCCTGCTGCAAGCCCACGGCCGTTATCGTCAGCACCGCGCGCGGCGGGGTTATTGACGAATCCGCCCTTTACGAGGCCTTGGCGCGCAAGACTATTTACGGCGCTGCCAGCGACGTATTTGTGCAGGAACCCCCCACCATGGAAAATCCTCTGCTGCAATTGTCCAACTTTATCGGCACCCTGCATATAGGCGGCAGTACGCACGAATCGCTTGTGCGCGTTGGCAATACGGTTGTGGACGATGTGCTTGCCGTGTTGCACGGTGAAAAACCGCTCTATCCCTATGCGGTATAGCCTTTTGTTTTAGCCTGTTACCGAAAAGGATTCCGCTATGACTCAGACGGATACAACCTCGCCGGTTGAAGAACAGAAATTGCGTGAAGCAAAAAAGGCCACTGCGGCCGCCGCATTCGGTACTTTTTTGGAATATTACGATTTTTCAGTATACGGCTACTGCGCTGCCCGCATATCCAAGGAATTTTTCCCCAGCGACAACCCCACGGTTTCATTGCTGTCCACCTTGGCAGTATTTGGTCTGGCCTTTATCGTCCGGCCTTTGGGCGGCCTGTTTTTCGGGCACATTGGTGACCGCTACGGGCGAAAGCTTTCGCTTGTGGCTACGGTGGTGCTTATCGGTGTGGCCTGTACGGCCATCGGCTGCTTGCCCACCTACGATCAGATAGGCATTGCTGCGCCTATCCTGCTGATTCTTTGCCGCATATTGCAAGGATTTTCCGCCGGGGGCGAGATAGGCAGCGCGGCTTCGTACATTCGTGAATGGGCGCCCGCAGAACGCCGCTCCCTGTATCTTTCCTTTGTGCCCAGCGTGGCCAATTTGGGCAAGGCCGGGGCCGCTGGCCTTACCGGGCTGGCCGCCTATCTGTTTGTTGGCGAAAGCGCAAGCTGGGCCTGGCGCGTACCCTTTCTGGTGGCCATGCCCCTTATGCTCGGTTGCCTCTGGATGCGTCTCAAAATCGAGGATACTCCCGACTTCACCAACATGAAGAACGAGGGCAAGCTTTCTGAGGCCCCCATCAAGGAGCTGATAGGTCAGTATCCTGCTTCACTGTGCAAGCTGTTCATGTACTCGCTGGTTCAGAACGTGGGCACGTACTGCGGTACCGTGTATGTCGCCATCTATATGCGCACAGTGCTTAAAATGCCTGCCACCGAAGTTGGCTTTATCGTCCTGATAGCCGTGACCTGCGCGGCCCTCTTCATACCCGTGTTCGGCCTCATCACAGACCGCGTAGGCCCTGTTAAAACGCTGGTGGCCTGCTACGTCTGCTATATCGTGCTGAGCTATCCCTGCTACGCCATAATGGGCAAGGGCTTTGGCATGGCCATCTTTGCACTGGTTACCACCATGATCCCTTATGCCCTGTGCCAGGCTGGGTCATATTCCATGTACCCGGAGCTGTTGCCGCCCCGCGTGCGCAGCACAGGGGTTTCCTTCGGGCATAGCATGGGGGCTGTTTTGGGTGGGGCCACCACTCCGTTTCTGGCCACCTGGCTCATCTCCAAATTCAACGACATCATGATTCCAGCCTATATCCTCATTTTTGTGGGTGCGCTGGGCCTGGTTAACCTGCTGATTCTCAAGAAGGCCGACCCCGCTGAAGGGCGTCGGTTCCGCTAATGGGCTTTCTTTAAACGACAGTGCTCTGGAGAAATATATGGAACTTTTTGATTGCACCCTTCGTGACGGCGGCAATGTGCTTGGCAACGGGTTTCCGGCTGATCTGACGGAACTTATGCTGAAAGGGCTTGTTGATTGCGGCGTACCGTATATCGAATACGGCAATGCCAATGGCATTGGCGCGGGCGAAGAACAGGGCAAGGTCGCCCCGTTGACGGATGCCCAATATATGACCCTGGGCAAGCCGCTGGTGGATAAGGCTCGTTTGGGTATGTTCATTCTCGCTGGCAACGCTACGGAAGCACGTGTGGCGGCGGCCGCAGAGGCTGGCCTGAGTTTTTTACGCGTGGGGGCCAATGCAGGAGATGCCGACAAGGCACGTCAGGCCGTTGAACTGGTAAAAAAGCACAAGCTCGAGGCCTGCTATTCATTGATGAAGGCCTATGTGCTCAGCCCTGATGCTCTGGCCGACGAGGCCGCGCGATTGCAGGATATGGGCGTGGATATGGTGACCATTATGGATTCCGCAGGAACCATGATGCCGGATGAAGTCTGCAGCTATGTAAAGAAAATGGTGCGGCGGGTGAGTATTCCCGTAGGTTTCCACGGGCATAACAATCTGGGTATGTCCGTGCCCAACGCAGTTGCGGCTTTCAGGGAAGGTGCCGCCATAATTGACTGTGGTTTGATGGGCATGGCCCGCAGCGCGGGTAATTTGGCAACGGAGATTGCGGTAGCCGTTTTTGACCGGCTCGGGGTTCGCACGGCTGATCTGAATGCTCTTTTGCGGTTCATTGATGAAAAGCTTGCGCCCGCCATGGAGAAACACAATTACAGGGCGCCTGTCGTGCCCCTTGATCTGGTGTTTGGCCTTGCGGGATGTCATTCTTCCAATACTGCGGCATTGCGCGAAGCTTCAAAGGAGTATGGCGTGGATATCTTTCGCCTTACCATGGCCGTTTCTGCTGAAAACCGCAAAAATCCTTCTAAAGACCTCATAAAACAGCACGCATCCAAGCTTGCTGCCGCGCGTTGCCTGTAGGGCTTGTGCCCGTCCGGGCACTGCGGTTCCTGGCGTGATCCCTTTTTCGATGTACGCAACCATATTATGCAGTAAAAAGCGGGGGCCGCGCCGTTAATAGCGTGGCCCCCGCTGGTGGGAACATACTCAGCAGTGGTGCTGGGTGCGAGGGAGCACCTTAATGATCTCATCCAGATTTTCAAGCGCCTTGCGGCTTTCAATCTGAACAAGCAGTCACAGGTTTTCTCCGCCTGCGCCACGTCATTGGGTACGCGGCTCCACCGCCGCGCACTCCATGAGGGGATACCGCTGGGCGTTCACCATGCGGCGGGCTTCGTCCGCAGTGTCCACCATGGGGACCAGAACGGTCTGCGCGCCAATATCCAGCATCTGCTCCAGCAGCGCTAGAAGCGTCTACGCAGTGTTTGGCGCATGTCTCCGTCAATCAACAGCCAATCGTAATCGCGCGTGGCCGCCATTTCCGCTGGAATCCTGAAAGCGGAAGTATAACCCACGGGCATCTCTGCGGTCTCGCGCCGCAAATGCTTGTTGCCAAGGTAGGGTTCAGGTATACACAGCCTGACTGTCTTCTTGCAGAGTACCCCTAGGACCTTTACGGGGGAAAGCGCAAAACCCATTTTGGTATTGCGGCGCAGTCTGCTTATGGCCGCTACCTTGGAGCAAAAAATGAAAACGCGTGTAGAGCACGATTTTCTTGGCGAAATGAAAATCCCTGCCAATGCCTATTATGGTGTGCAAACCATGCGGGCCGTGCAGAACTTCAGCATTTCTGGCCGCACAATTTCCCAATGCCCATCGCTGATAAGGGCTTTGGCTTACGTAAAAAAGGCTGCGGCCCTTGCCAATGCGGAACTGGGCGCATTGCCTGCAAACATAAGCAAGGCCATCTGCGCCGCGTGCGATGAACTGCTGGCGGGCAAGCTGCATGACCAGTTTCCGGTGGACACCATTCAGGGTGGGGCTGGTACCTCTACCAACATGAACGCCAATGAGGTGATTGCCAATCGCGCCCTGGAAATCATGGGTCATGAAAAGGGCGATTACCAGTATTGCCACCCCAACAACCACGTCAACTGTTCCCAGTCCACCAACGATGCCTATCCAACAGCCTTCAGGCTGGCTCTGTATGTCGAGCTGACCAACCTTATGGAGCACATGCGGTATATTCAGGGCTGCTTTGCGCGCAAAGGCGTGGAATTTGCCGATGTGGTAAAGATGGGCCGCACCCAGTTGCAGGACGCAGTGCCCATGACGCTGGGCCAGGAATTTTCGGCTTACGCAACAACCATCGGCGAAGACATTCTGCGCGTTGAAAAAAATCGTAAACTGCTTCTTGAAATCAACCTTGGGGCCACTGCCATCGGCACCGGCATTAACGCGCCTTCAGATTATTCGCGTATTGTCTGCAATCATCTCAGTAACCTTATCGGGCTCAATGTGGTGACGTCAGACAACTTGATTGAAGCCACATGGGACACAGGCAGCTATGTGCAGATTTCGGGCGTGCTCAAGCGTTTTGCCGTCAAACTTTCAAAAATCTGCAATGATCTTCGCCTGCTGTCTTCCGGCCCGCGCACGGGCATTAACGAGATAAACCTGCCGCGCCAGCAGCCGGGTTCATCCATCATGCCCGGCAAGGTCAATCCCGTCATCCCCGAGGTGATCAACCAAATATGCTTTGACGTCATTGGCAAGGACATGACTGTAACCATGGCCGCAGAGGCGGGGCAACTTGAACTGAATGTCATGGAGCCGATAATTGCCCACACGCTTTTTTTGGCGGTGGAACGTCTGGGCATCGGATGCAGAACGCTTGGGGAAAAATGTGTGGAAGGCATTACCGCCAACAGGGAACGCTGCCTGGAACTCGTAATAAATTCCATCGGTATCGTGACCAATCTTGTGCCGGTTATCGGTTACGAAAAATCGGCGGCAATCGCCAAAGAAGCCTTGGACACCAATAAATCCGTTTCTGAAGTGGCACTTGCGCATGGCGTGATGACTGCGGAACAACTTGAGAAACTGCTTTCGCCCGAAAGCATGACCCGCCCAAGCCGCGCGCACCTGTAAAATACAACCTTGCGGTAAGGGAAAGCCGTCCGGTTTTTATCAGCTTGCAGACATTCAGTCCAACGATACGGCTGAGGATCACAATATTCTCAACTTGCCCCTCTGCTCGTCCCACAGCTCAGGTGATCTACGGGCATTAGGCCATTATCGTCGCCTTGAGGCTGAAGTTGACTTTGCTCCACGAGGTACTGTCAAAACCCAGATGAGGCTGAAGTTTAAAACAAATGCGTACACCCGCAAGCAGCCCCGAAGCTTTGCTCCGGGGCTGCATTTTTTTATGACACCCAGGTCAGGGCAAGAGAAACACTTCACCTTGTCATCACTTAACGCCAGCAGTGCTCCATCGGGCGATTCCCCCCGGCTTGACTGCATAATCCATGATGCTTCCTTGAGCATCTAACTCCAGCTGGCAGCAATCTTCAACCATATGCCGTACCTTTTGACGTGCCCGCAAAACGCGGGATTTGACGGCCGCTAGAGATATCCCCAGGTGCTTGGCCACTTCTTTCTGGCGTAACCCTTCCAGGTCGGCCATGACCAGCGGCGCACGTATCGTCTCCGGCAGGGAGTTGATCATCGGCATCAGACACGTTCCCATCGTTCTTGGAGAAGCCTCGCTTGGATCGGGGTCAGGGGCCGTCAACGTATCAGGGAGTTCGATAACAGGGCGGCTGGCGCGATAATGGTCGGCAATTGCATTGCGGGCGACAGCAAACAGCCAACCGCGGAAGTGCCCGACATGGCCTGTGGACTCCAGTTTTAAGAGCGTCTTAAAAAAAACGTCTTGCAGGATATCGTCTACCACCGCTGGAGAAGGTACTCGTCGGGAAAGAAAGGATTTGAGTTCGCCGCTATGGGCAAGCCACATCAATTCCAGCTCTTGCCGCATACATATCCCCTAGTGTTTTACGGCTTCGATCACGGCCGAGGCAACGACGTTTTCCACTCCCAGAGCGGGAAACATTTCCGCCAGCAATTTCCCACTTTCCAGACTGGGCCGGATCGAAATGTGGGTAAAACCAGCCTGTTGCATCATGCCTTCAATGTCTTCCACTCGTGCGGCTCCGGCAATGCAGGCGGCATGGAGTTCAAGGTCCTTGCGGATGGCTTCAGGAATTTCGGCCGTAGCCACAATATCCGACAAAGCCAGTCGCCCACCTCGTTTCAAAACCCGGTAGGCCTCACGAAAAACTTGGGCCTTGTCCGTACTCAAGTTTACAACACAGTTGGAGAGCACGGCGTCGGCAACGCCATCAGGAACAGGCAGATATTCGATCTCGCCAAGCCGAAAAGATACGTTGCCGCATTGGGTGGCCGCCGCATTCCTTCGGGCTCTTTCAACCATCTCTGGCGTCATGTCTACACCAATGACGCGCCCCTTTTCCCCCACCTGCTTGGCGGCGAGAAAACAGTCGAATCCTCCGCCGCTGCCAAGGTCCACGACTACTTCCCCAGGCTGAAGCGCAGCAATGGCCTGGGGATTGCCGCAACCTAGTCCCATGTTTGCCCCAAGGGGGGCGTCTTGCAACTCCTGTGCGGAATAGCCGACTGTTCTGGATAAAGCCTCGGGCGTGATTGCGCCATTAGACCCACAGCAGCCGCTGCCGCAGCTGCAACTGCGTTTTTCAGACCCAGCTATTTTGGAGTACTTTGAGCGGATTGCTTCTCTGATCTCACTGTCATGATTGTCACGCATTATATATGCCTCCTGGCACCGCATTTGCGGGGTTTATTCCGATGACGGAGCAAGGAGGAAAAGGATGCAAAAAAACAACATTTTTAGGTAAGTCACACAATAAATCCGTAAAGAGAAGGCCGTTGCACCTCCTCAATCGGTTCTGGTGATGCCACGTCCCCCCAAGGCTTGGGCTGCAGTGAATGGATTATGGCGATGGATTGCCCCTTCATCCCCTCCCGAAGCAGAAACAAAAATTCATCGATAGCAATTTCCTGATGCCCTATATCCCCTGTTTTGGGGCTTGAGCGCGTATGATGTCCTCTTTCTTAACACTTGCCACCGCAACTGCAACAGCCGCCAGAAGCAGGGGCTACTGGAATGGTTGCAGCGCCTGCCGTACCGTCAATCCAGGAGGCTACTTCTTCTTTGCTGGGAACCTTGCCAGTAGACTTGATCACGCCATCAATGCTTACTGCCGGGGTAGACATGATGCCAGCGGTCATCATTTCTTTCATGTCAGAAACCTTGACTACGGAAGCGACCACGCCTTTGGCTGCCAGAACGTCCATTACTACCTGCGCAGTCTGTGAGCATCGCGCACAACCAGGACCAAATACTTTAATTTCCATTTTTAATCTCCTTTCCTCTTTGAGGTTAACGAGTTTATTGGCAACCAAAGCGAACAATATTCATAATGCTTAACCACCATCAGCCAACTTGAAATAAAAATTACTGTAATGCCATGTCTGCATTAAATCTCATGTTAGCGTAAAAAACAGTTTGTATGACAACTGTCGATAGCAAAATTTCAGAAATGTAAAGTGGTACATCAAAATCATCATTTATTGGATTGAAAACATATTTTATAGCAACTGATATCAGGTATGGAGTAGAAAACAATATGCATGGAAAAACTGAAACAATACTGAACGTTGCCATGTTTATTCCAAGAATATCAGAATTATCTCCATAAAAACACAGTACATAAATAAACAGAGAAAGAAAAGAAGCTATGGTGTATATAAAAATACCGGCTACACTCATGCGTGTAAACAGTTTTACGTGTTTTGAACGCAAATTTCGCAATCTTTTTATTGACGCATCAAGTATTGCTAGTGACGCTACAATCGAAAAAATGCTGAACAAAATGAGCATAAATCACCGCCACTGGTTGTTGCAACTTGCTAGCTGCTAGTAGTGTGATGTTCTTATTGCCTGGGAAAGCGCGAACGCTCTGAGGCCTTGCGTTTGGCTTGTCATCACCATTCTCGATCTTCTTGTGTTGATGCGTCTGCTGCTCATTCTCAGGCAGGTTGTTTGAGTGTCAGTGAATTATTGAAATGTATGTCAAAAAAAATATCTGTCTACTCTCACGCAAGACTTTCAGCAGGCTGTTCCCGGTTTGTTCCAGCCCTCGGCTCCTTGTCTAGGCCTACAGGAGGCCCCCACGAGTGGGCTATCTGCTTTCTGGGACTTCTGTGCACAACCATGATTCTGCTGTGTGACGCAGTTGAACCTTTGGAATATGCAAAAAAATCCATCTTTCTCGGCGTCGAATTATATAAATTCGTGGATCAATCTTCCTGTAGCCTTTTTGGCAGCAAATGAAGTGGAACGTTGCTTTGTGCACGATAGTTCTGACATTTCTCTGGATGGCCCCAACAGCATTCGGACGTTAGGTAGGCAATAACATCAAGCATCAATGGCAAATTGGCTTTATAGCGCTGGAATCTACCTTCCCTCTCCACACTGACCAGCCCGGAATGAACAACTGTCTTTAGGTGAAATGATAGATTGGTTGGTGGAATATCCAGCAATTGGGCAATGTCTCCAGCCACAAGGCCTTCAGGAGCGTTTTTTACCAACAGGCGAAAAATGTCCAAACGGATGTCTGCCGCCAAGGCTTCAAAGAGTTTGCTGGCTTCGTTTGTTTTCATAAAAAAATTGTTCAACATTAATTGAAGTGTGTCAACAGAAACAGGCCGCACTTCACGTGTATTTTGACGGGTGACGTAAAGGCCAAGAGCAAGCCCTGCGTTCTTGGAGGGGACAGCCCGCAGATGCGATGCCCTGCACCTTTTGCTGGTGGTCTAACCTTTCAACTTGGCAGGAAAATACGTGCTTAGATCTGGCGGAAAGCTGCAAGCTTTTTAACCCGCACGGGTATGGTTTGTTTAGTCCTGTGCGATATGCGTTTTAAAATTATCCAGGCCTGTTGATAGTAGCAGAAGCAGGGTACCCCCTTGCCCCCGCCATTATTACCTTGACAATGTTCAAATGGAGTTGAACTATTGTCCAATGATTGCAAGAGAAGCTACCATAATTTTTGAAGCCCTGACCTCCGAGGCACGCCTTTCCATCTTCAGGTTGTTGGTCAAGCACACACCGGATGGATCGGGCCGTTGGTGGAAGTTCCGGTGGTGATTGCCCTTGTGAACGTCGCGCTTTTCATACGCCGCAGATATTTTCCTCATGAGATGAAAACCATCTCTGGCGTCTGTCATGTGTCCTGCCCACCCTCAAAGTAGGCATTTGGTAAACCTGTTTTATCTGCAACCATTTAAAGAAGGCTGTTATGAGTTCATCTAAGTGCAAAACCTGCGGAACGGATGGCACAGCGGCAACATGCCGCAGCGCTAACAGTGGAAAGCTGGCCCGTTACCTTCTGTTGCTTGCGCCAGCACTGGTCGGATGGTGGCTGGTTTATGGTTTGCTGCCAGGATTCTCCAAAGCGTTAACGTATGACGTTTTGGGTGTCACTCAGGGCAGCCGTCTTGGCGATTCCCTGGAATTTCTTTTCTACGACACCCCTAAGGTGCTGATGCTGCTTACCCTGGTAGTTTTTTTCGTGGGCGTCATTCGCACTTTTTTTACGCCTGAGCGCACCCGGCGCATTCTGGCGGGAAAACGAGAATCCGCCGGAAACGTGATGGCGGCCTTGCTTGGCATCGTCACTCCATTTTGTTCCTGCTCGGCGGTTCCCCTCTTCATTGGTTTCGTCACGGCAGGGGTCCCCATGGGAGTGACATTCTCGTTCCTTATCTCTGCCCCGATGGTCAATGAGGTGGCTCTTGTTTTGCTTTATGGCCTTTTGGGTTGGAAGGTGGCGGCACTATACCTAGGCACAGGCTTAGGCGTGGCGGTTGTTTCTGGTTGGGTGCTTGGCAAGCTCAATTTGGAACCCTACATCGAAGACTGGGTCATGAAGATCAGAACTGATCCTTCAAATCTTCCGCCTGATAATCAGGGGTGGGTGGAGAGGATTGAAGCGGGCATCTATGCAGTTAAAGACATTGTCGGAAAGGTCTGGCTGTATGTCGTGATTGGCATCGCAGTCGGCGCTGGTATTCATGGCTACGTGCCGGAAGGTTTTATGGCTTCCATTATGGGCAAAGATGCATGGTGGTCTGTGCCTGCTGCCGTTGTGATTGGCATTCCCATGTATTCCAATGCCGCAGGTATCGTACCAGTGGTTGAGGCGCTTCTTGGTAAAGGGGCCGCCCTTGGCACGGTTTTGGCATTCATGATGGCGGTCATCGCCTTATCGCTGCCAGAAATGATTATTCTGAGGAAGGTGCTGAAGCCGAGATTGATTTTTGTGTTTGCAGGCGTAGTTGGGTTTGGCATTTTACTGGTTGGCTATCTTTTCAACGCCCTAATATGACACAGATAACGGCATGAAAAGAAAAACAACTATGCAGCAATGTCAATTTTCTTAGCGCATAGTCAGTTGTCACAATAGGTTCATAACCGCCTATGCACACAAACTAGATCGTTAGGAGACAATATGTTTAAAAAATTTGCTTTGGTCATTGTCATTTCTGTTGCGTGCGTTGGTTTCGCCAATGCCGCAACTACTGATTATGTTGAAAAAAACGTTGTAACGGTCATTGACCTTGGAGCAACCGCTTGTATTCCATGCAAGATGATGGCCCCAGTCCTTGAAAAGGTGAAAGAAGACTACAAAGGAAGAGCTGCTGTTGTCTTTATTGATGTCTGGAAAACTCCTGAAGTTGGCAAAGAATTTGGAATAAGATCAATCCCGACACAAATTTTTTACAACAAAAAGGGAATTGAAACACAAAGACATGAGGGCTTTCTTGATGAAGAGAGTATGAAAGCAATTCTTGATCAGCTTCTTTCGGAGAAATGATGTTTGATCAATTTTTATTAACCATCAACTCTTGGATGGTGGGTGACTTTGCATGGGCCGTAGTGGGTTCCTTTTTATGGGGCCTCGTCAGCGTACTGTTCAGCCCATGCCATCTGGCATCAATTCCCCTTATGGTTGGCTATGTGGCAGGCCAAAATACCCTTGTAGACGGCAAAAAAGCTGCCGGGTATGCGGTCATGTTCAGCACTGGGCTTTTTATTTCAATCACCATTATCGGGCTTGTCTGTTCATGGCTTGGCAGGATGCTTGGTGACATTTCTCCTTTGTGGGGAATTCCGATTGGTGTACTGTTTGTTTGGCTGGGGCTCAACCTCGTTGGTGTACAATTATGCACGCTGCCATCGGGGCGATATGGCAATATAAAAATGCGTGGATATGGCGGGGCCATAGTCTTGGGCCTGGCTTATGGGGTTCTTTCCGGAGCCTGCACGTTTGGCTTTATAGCCCCGATACTGGCAATGGCAATGACTCAGGGGCAGCAACTGAAAGGTGTATCACTAATTTTCAGCTTCGCGCTTGGTCATTGTCTGCCTATTGTCGTTGCTGGCAGTTCTGTGGCAATTGCACAACGACTGCTGTCGGCAAAGGGAATGCAATCGGCAACGGTTCTGGGAAGGAAATTGGCTGGTGGATTGGTCATAGCCATTGGCTTGTTCTTTATCACTATTGCTATTGGCAGCCTACTCTAGCATTTGCGATGAGGCTGAGGCTCATACGTACGGAATTGTTGGGATATCATTATGAAGCTAAATCAAAGTTATATCGCTGCACAGGCAAAGATTTTTAAGGCTCTCGGGCATCCCAGCAGACTGACAATGGTTACTGCGCTTCGGGAAGGTGAAAAATGTGTATGCGAATTGCAACAAATGCTTGGCTTTGACATGTCAACAATATCCAAGCACTTAGCCATACTTAAAGAAGCCGGTGTGGTCTCGACAGAAAAAAAGGGGACAAGTGTTTATTACAAGCTAACATTGGCATGCCTGGATACGTTTTTGACGTGCACTGGCAAGATTATTGAAGCCTCGGCCATCAAACAAATTGGCCTGCTTAAGTGATGGATTTTTTTGGTGGCCAATGTTTGGTTATTTGGCAAAATAGCCACATATAGAGCCATGTCGCTGTGTAAAAATTACACAGCGACATGGCTGAAATACGCAGTTATTACTCACACTACGGACCGGGCCCCACACTGCTTCAAGCAGGATTAGTGTAACTTGAAATAACGATCTGAGAGGTAACGATAGAAGCGGCCTCGCGCACAACATTGCTATTTATTCGCAGGACAACTCCGTTACGTGGTCACTACAAACTCAGCTGGCTTGTAGGATGTCATAATTTTCACCGTGTAGGACGCGTACCGGCATCGCCTTTGGTAGAGATGCAATGGTGCACATTATAATTAATCGGAGGATATCATGAAAAAAATTCTTGTTCTTGGCCCTGGGTGTTCCAAATGTGAAAAACTGAAGAAAGATACGGAAACTGCCGCTCAGGAGCTTGGGATTCAGTATGAAATCGAAAAAATCAGCGACATTTCGAGCATGCTTCAGTTTGGCGTCATGAGTACTCCGGCGCTTGTGGTTGATGGCGAGGTCAAAGTGGTAGGAAAAGTTCCTTCCATAACCGAACTCAAGCAAATGCTTGCATAACTCCCAGTAGAGAGGACTAACATGAGCGCATCATGTGCATGTGGTGGGGCGCCGAACTTGTTGTTTGCCTGTTCTGGCGCTGCTGACGTGGGTGAAATCGCCGATCAGGCCGTTCGACTGGCTTCAAAAAATGGCGTTGGCAAAATGTTTTGTCTGGCAGGCATTGGTGGCAGGGTATCTGGCATCGTAAAGAGTACGGAAGCTGCGGCAAAAATAGTGGCAGTTGATGGTTGCCCACTGAATTGCGCTCGCAAAACTCTTGAAGAAGCTGGTTTTACAAATTTTACCCACATCCAGCTTGGTGAAATGGGGTTTGCCAAAGGGCAATCCCCTGTCACAAGCCAAGCTCTGGAAAATGTAGCGGATAAAATCAAAGATGCCCTGCGGTGCTCGTAGCTTTGATAGCGGCCAACACAAACTTGTGAAGTTCGATTACGCCGCAAGGCTTGCTGAGCCAGCAAAAAATCTGAGAAAGAGAACGCCGAATGGCGAGAGGCTCTCGAATGATGTTGGCTTGGCAGTATAAAGCCGAATATTTGTATGCGGAAAGATGATTGGGAGACTCCCAATCATCTTCTGCATACATGGTGCTAACCTTATTTTTGACTATTTGCCCTTTGGAAGCTTGTGGATAAAGGCCTTTTTAGGGCTAAGGAGTAATTGTGAATAAACTTGTATTGTGCGCCTGCTTTCTAGTAGTTTCGTGCTTAGCTCGGCCAGCTATTTCTGCTGAGCCCATGACCTTGGATAGTTTTGTTCGTAATTTTAACTACGAAACAAGAAAGGACATGAAATGCACTGGGAAAGAACTGCTGTCCCTTTTGGCAAAAAATGAAGCAGTTCTCATTGATATACGATTCCCTGAGGAGCAACAGGCCTGGGGGATGAACTTTGCGATAAGAATTCCACTGAACGAATTGCCGAATCGCTTGAAAGAAATACCAAAAGACAAAATCATTGTGACGGCATGCCCCCACATCGACAGGTCAAATATCGCCATGGTATACTTGCGAACTCAGGGATATAATGCTCGATATCTGGTAGATGGGTTGGTCGGATTTGCTGAATTGCTGCGCGGAGATGTGGCCCGGGATTTCATTGAATGAACGGATAAATTCACGAGGCGAGAGCATCCGCAAGGCCGTTGCTTTGGGGATTGCGGGTCGGAGTAAATTTGCTGACAATGCCTAGCGCGGCGTCAACAGTTATTGTTTCCTTTGCAGTGTAGCTGGAGCCGATGTCGGAAATCCATCCAGGTGGCTGCAATATTGTGACATCCCCAAACCGCTATTCAACGCATGCCAGCATTACGCTTTGCCCATGTCGGCATTGCAACCCTCGACAATTTGAAAGCGAGTATTCTTTTCCAGAGAACAGCAGAAGCAAGGTGGGTTGAGAGTTGCCCCCAAGGGGGGATGTCTGAATTTTGCCTTTAATGCATATTAATCTCCTCGGAGTCAATTTGACTAATCACTCTTTTGCTAACTGGAAAAATTATTATGTATTAATTTCGCACACACCAATACGCACGTGAAAAATTTTTGATATTGTTCCCGCTCGGATTATGCTAAAATGGAACGACTTTTTCTTTAGGCCCAGAAATGAAACATCATCCTATGATAATATGCACTGTTTATGTGATATTTGTGAGTATTATCCGGGCGTTGAACGCATAGAAACAAAATGGCTGAATGGTTTGGTAAGCATTCTCTTCTGTGGCGTAACAGGTGTGATATTGGACAATTATGTAACAAAAGTAGTGTCACATAAGGCAGGAAATATTGCTGCAAAGGGATGTATATGCAGGACTCATTGAAAAAATTATACATCGAACCAACATCACGATGTAACCTTAATTGTAAGATGTGCTTTAGAAAAACATGGATTAACGAAGTCGCTGCAGACATGGAGCTGTTCGTTTTCGACAGGGCGCTGCAAACCATGCCTGACACGGTGAAAACTATTTTTTTGGGGGGGATGGGAGAGCCTCTGATTCATAATGATATACTGTATATGGTGCAAAAAGCAGCAGAGGCTGGAAAGCGTGTCGAACTGGTAACCAATGCCACGCAGCTCTCCCCGGAAATGTCTGAACGATTGCTCGATGCGGGGCTCAGCACACTTTGGGTCTCCATTGATTCCTTTGAAGAGCAGCTTTATGGGGATATCAGGAAAAACAGTGTCCTTTCGGTAGTTAAAGAAAACTTGCGTGCTTTCAATTATCTTAGAAAGAAGATGGGCAAGCGAGCAGTGCTGAACCTGACATTTGTCGTCATGAAAAGTAATGTTCAGCAGCTTGCGGCCATACCTTTCTTCGTTTCCAGCTATAACGTCAGCGAAGTCAACATTTCCCATGCCATCCCTACGGACGCGGCATCTTTGTCCGAAATCCTGTATGAAAAAATCATAGATGGGGAGGTTGGTGTAGCCAGTTTACAGCGCGGCATGCCTCGAATCAATGTTCCTCTTATGGATTGGCGGTATCCAGGGGTTCTGGGCAGTCTGGATGGGCTTTTGTCTTCCTCGCGGTGCAGCATCAACCTTTCTGGCCAGCCTATGAGCCGGGTACAAAGGCGTTGTCGCTTCGTCGAAGAAGGCAACGCCTTTATCAAGCATGACGGGAGCGTGAGCCCATGCATGGCGCTACTACACAGCGCCACCAGCTACTGGGCAAACCAGAAAAGAACCGTACACCATCACGCTTTCGGAAATATTCAACGGGAAGGGCTGGGCGTTATCTGGCAAAAGGATGAGTATGAAAAATTCCGGGATACTGTCAGGCGCTTTGAGTTCTCTCCATGCTTTCGCTGTACCCCGTGCGATGACTGGGAGCAGAATCTCACTGACTGTTTTGGCAATACCAAACCAACCTGTGGCGCATGCCTATGGGCGGAAGGCCTCATCAACTGCCCATAAAACACATATGATAAGACCAGCTAGTTCACAAAGCTTTTGCCCACATAGACAGAGCATATTGAATACACTGTAATTTTTAGAGTAAAAATTTCATAACGACATGACAGTGTTCTTCTTCAAAAGGAAAACAGGCACATACTACATTTCATTTCATACACTTCATTTGTAAATACGCATGGGAAAAGCATTTACACATTTATAGATATGGGCTTGATCTTTTCGTTGCGTACCTTCTCGCCATGCTGTTTATCTTTCTTCCCCAGGATAAGCCAGATATTCCTGTCCTACAGCAAGACAGGCAAGTTTCTTCCTCCTCGATGAACGGGGTTCAGCCTCCTCTCAAACCCTCGAGGCCGCTGTTGGGGTCATGATTCTTCCGCAAAGTGGGGTTACTACTAATGACACCCTTGGCACACAGTGGGTATCCCACAGCGACGGAGACAATCCCCGTGACGCTAACATGGGGAGGGAGAGAAGAATTGTGTTCGATGTGGCTAACGGTCTTGGGTTTGAGCCTGCAAGAAACTAGCCTCATACTTGCCAACACGGCGTGCCTATACTAGTCTTAAACTAGCTTTTTGTCTCATCGGTTGTACTCAAGGTTGCATGGATAACCATTCTGAGAGGTGCCAGATGCAGCAAAGCCGCAGAGATTTCATTTCTCTTTCAACCCGGGCACTCATGCTCGCCATTGGGGCCGATCTTGGCCTGTTTGCACTGCCTCAAGCCGCAACCGGCAACTTCAGCTCTGCCCAGTTACCTGTGCCGGGCAGGCAAGGTCTGTTTGGTCTGCTAGCCCCCGAAGGAAAGCTCACTCTCACGGCTACAGAGGTTAAAGGAGTCCTGCCAGCTACTGGCGCGCCCATGCTTGTCTATTCGGCCAGGCATAAAGGAGAGGCGTACCTGAATCCTGTTCTTGTGCTGCGCAAGGGGCAACCTTTTGAAGTAACGCTTGTAAACGGTCTGCAAGAGCCCACCATAATTCACTGGCATGGCGTAGACTGCCCCTGGAAACAGGCAGGGCATCCATTATACGCCATTGGGTCAAACGGCAGCTACGAGTACTCCTTCCCCATCACCAATCGGGCCGGTACCTACTGGTATCATCCGCACCCTCACGGGCTGACAGCAAAACAGGCCTATATGGGGTTGGCTTCCTTCTTCATAGTACGCGATGATGAGGAAGAAGCTCTTGCCAAAGAGCTTGATCTGCAGCTGGGCGAGACGGATATTCCCATGGTGATTCAGGACAAGCGCCTTACCCACGATGGCCGCCTCGATTACTCCCCGTCCAGAGATGATCTGATGATGGGCTATCTGGGAGACACCATACTCGTCAATGGCCAGCGCACCCCTACCCTCAAAACTTCGACACGCATTTACCGTTTCCGTCTGCTGAATGGCTCAACCGCCCGTATTTATAACCTTGCGTTTGTTATGAACGACAAACAAATCCCCTTTACGCTGATTGGCAACGATGGGGGCTTTCTGCCTGCGCCGCAGCAAACTGACGGCCTGTTTCTTGCGCCGGGAGAACGTGCGGACGTGCTGCTGGACATGAGTTCCCTTGCTCTGGGGCAGGAAGTATTTCTTCAAAACATGCCTTTTGACCCCATGCATAATGAGGGCGAAATGATGGGAATGGGTGGTATGATGAACATGGGGCATGCCGCGGGTGGTGCTTCCATGAATCACGCACAGGGTGGTGAAGCCCACGACATGGGCGCGGGTGGACATGGCAGCGGCCACGGTGCGCATGGTGTGCTGGAAGAAGGCGTCAGTTATCCCATTGCGCGACTGCTGGTTGATAGGGCAGTGGCGTATACCAGAAAACCGCCAACGCGTTTACCAGATATACCCGCGCCGCCCTCCGGAGGACTGGAGCGCCCCATCAGCCTGGCAATGCGCCATATGGGTGGCTGGACCATCAATGACCTGACCTTTGATATGGATAGCGCCCCCATCGTTGTTAACAGGCGCGGGCCGGAAATCTGGCATATCAGCAATGCTAAGGCCAGCATGCCTCACCCCATGCATCTCCATGGGTACTTTTACCGGGTGCTGCAAAGAAGCGGCAGCCCCGAACAGGTTAAAAAACAGGCTGTGGATGCTCAAGGGCGGCTGGTTACGGACCTGGGCTACAAGGATACCGTACTGGTCTGGCCGGGCGAGACTGTTTCTGTGAGCATCGACTTTTCTCGCCCGCAATACCAGGGAGAGCAGTTATTCCTCTTCCATTGCCATAATCTTGAACACGAAGATCAAGGCATGATGCTCAATGTCAGGGTGATGTAGCCCACAGGCGGGCCTTGCTTGGCCCGATGAAGGCTGGCAGACCCAGTATCTGCACCCTGAGGGCTGGACATTTCATATCAATTGGCTATGTAATAGAGGCAGATTTAAAAGCAGTCGCGCAAACACCCCCCAACACGGAGAGGTATCATGAAGTCTTCAAAAATTATCCTTCCCATCCTTTTGGCCGCCACAATGGTTGGCACCGCTGCCTATTCCACAACAGCGGCAGCCATGGACGGCAAAATGGGAATGGGAGGTTGCGGCATGATGGGTGGCTCTGAAATGGGCCCCATGATGCAGCATATGGGCATGGGGGCAATCTCCCCCGGCATGGTCAAGCATGTCAAAGGTCAGCTGAAGCCCGAACAGATGGCCCCGTTTGACGCGGCCCTCAAGGACTACAGCAAAAGACTTGATCCCCTTCAGCAGGCCCTGTTTGTAAAACATGAGGAACTGAAAGCCCTGCAGCATGTGGCAAATCCCGATGTGAAGGCTGTAAGCAAGACCGCTACTGAGCTTGCGCAGCTTGTCAGCAAAATCAAGTCAGAGCGTGAAGCCTTTGAAGACAAAATCACAAAAGATTTTGGCATCAAAGACCTGCACGGCGGCATGATGGGCGGCGGCATGATGGGTGGTGGTATGATGGGCGGCATGAAGCACGACACCATGGGCCAGACTCCTCCGGCTTCAGACCAGCCTCCCACCGGGCATGAAGGGCATAAGCAATAAATAACGGAGGGCAACCTCCTAAATAAAATTTAAGCTTGGGATAGGGCCCTCCTTTGAGGAATCAAAACCCTATCCCAAGCACTAGGAGCCTATAGAAAGGCCGAAAAGCATGACATGATCTATACAAGGGGGGATGGCCATCATTAGAACCAGTTGAATTAATTCAAGAGCGTGATCACGGCATCTTCATAGTGTTTAACACGCTCTGCCGGGGTCATGGGCTGGCTGCTTTTTTGTTTTCGGGCTTCTGCTGCCTGGAGGGGAAGGTGTAACCGAAAGCCCCAAACGTAGATTGCCCGCAGCCAAAGCATAACCGGCAATATACCCAGAGGGGCCTAAATCTCGCTGACTTTTTGACAACCCTGAACGAACAAGCGCCAGTTCCCGGCAGGCCGCCGAATATTGACAGCATTTTTTGTCCTTATCGTTGAAGTGGCCGGGTGTTACCCAGATGAATGCGTTATTCACGGGCAACCAATTGTCCGCGCCCCTTTCTGAATTGCCGCAATATCCACTTCCAGCAACGTCCGCCTTACCAACTTACTGAAAAGATACTATAAGCGGAGCAGGCTCTCGACGGCCTAACTTCCATTATCCGGATCACATGGGGCATACTCAGTGCGGTCT
>JABNAD010000068.1_pt1 | contig 96321 bp, 90 predicted proteins | sample 7240381 | NCBI WGS metagenome assembly JABNAD01 (sample SAMN11332834, study PRJNA596920) | anaerobic digester metagenome | biome: digested sludge; isolation source: digested sewage sludge-derived enrichment culture grown on H2/CO2 | place: Germany: Goettingen | reverse complement strand
CTGTGCGGTTGTAGATAGTGTCGGGGACTCCTGCCCACTGCATCCAATAGCGTGCTCCTTCGGCATATCTCGGGTATCCGCTGGGGGATGAGAACCGGGCAATATTACCCATGCCACCTCCTATTTTTACAGCATCAGCCGTTACAACTTTACCTGTTCGCTTGCTCCTGTTGGAGAGGGTAATTCTGTGGGAGGTACCCTCTTCAAAATCAAAATTGCCAAGAAAAATCCATGTGCCGCCACCCATCTGTTGATTTACCCTGAAGTCGGTTTTGCCGCCGGCATGATATACACTGTACCGTGCATCGTCGCTACTGTTTTTGACCGTCTGATAAGAGACAAACACCGCATATCGCCCTTTCTCCGGAATATCGGGTGTCCAGGAGGCGATGCTTTCCTCACCCCGTGAGACGGTTTTTGTTTGCCTTGCCGTGCCCATCCGGAAGGGATTTTCGCCATTCAGCCAGATCTCGCGAAGGTTTGCAAAACCGGCTGAGTCGCTATTTCGCCAGGTTTCTTTGCCATTCATTTCACTATAGGTAGAGCCTCCTTTGCTGCCATCGTTATCGATGATAACCTCCTGTTTATTGTAATCACGTTCACGTGGAAGCAACACATTGGCCCCGGCATTTTCCAGCATCGGCACAAGAAATGGCAGCACATAACTCTGTGTATAGAGATCTTCCACCGTTTGAAAAATACGTGCCCGCTGCCACTCCCACCGGCCGAGTTTTTGTTCGTAATACCATCCGTGGCTTTGCCAAAGAGCGATATGATTGTTTGTGAGACCCTTATCGAATGAGTTTTCGGGTGCGGAAACGTTGGTTACGAGGGGGGGCTTCACTTTGTGCAAAATCATCCGGTTTTTATCCTTCCTCGATTGACGGTAAAAATTGGGCACAAGTGTGCTTATTTCCTGTTTATCAGAAAACACGCTGATGCGATATTTCTTTTGTGCCGAAGGCAAGTGATATCGTATGCTATCGTAAATTTGGCGTACGGTATTTTCGCGCATCGGCAGGTAGGAGAGGGAAAGGTTGGTATGCAACTCAAAACTTTTTTTATGTTTATTCAGTGCGATACTATCTACCGTTACCCTTCCAGGGCGCAGCAATACCTCCCGGTAGATATGGCTCAACGATTTGTCGAGTTTGTGTCTCAGAGAATCCTCCTGAAGATTTTGTGAAAAAGAAGAATAGGACGCAGCCAGAATGAATGCCATAAAAACATATTTCTTCATTGGACGCTCGGTTTATTTTTTCAATTTTACATTTCAACACGTTATCCTTCACCAAAGATCTGTTTGTCTTCAACGCACAGGCAAAAAAGCTCCTGTTCTTTACCCATCGCTGTATGACTATTTTTTGTTATAAGTTAAAAATGTATATGCATATGGATGTTTATCGTCGTCCTCGTGCGACTCTTTTTCAACGAGTTCCCATTCCGTAAAAGGGATTTCCGGAAAAAAAGTATCCGCATCGTCAAAGGTGTGATGGATGCGTGTAAGGTAGAGTTGGGTCGCCAGGTGAAGCGTGGATCGATACAATTTTCCGCCACCTATGATGAATGCTTTTCCCTGATTGCTGCAACGAGAAAGCGCCTCTTCGACAGAGCGAACAACCGTGCATCCGGGGTAGTTCTCCGGTTCACCGGAGGTAATCACGATATTGGTACGGTTGGGTAATGCTCCTTTGGGTAAAGATTCATAGGTTTTCCGGCCCATGATCACAGCGTATCCGGTGGTGATCTTTTTAAAGTGCTTCAGGTCGCTAGGTAGATGGCAGAGCAGATCGCCGTTGCTACCAATGGCATTTTGTTCATCGAGAGCGACGATGATGGCTATGGTTTGAGGAGTGTCTGTCATACGGCTACTTCACCTTTTATATGTGGATGCGGATCGTAATTTACCAGTTCAAAATCGTCGAAACGGAAACTGAAAATATCCTTCACATCGGGATTGATCTTCATCTCAGGTAACGGACGCGGTTCGCGAGAAAGTTGCAGCTTTACCTGTTCCAGATGGTTAAGGTAGATATGGGCATCGCCGAAGGTGTGGATAAAATCACCCTCATCCAGCCCGGTAACCTGTGCCATCATTTTCAACAGCAACGCATAGGACGCAATGTTAAAGGGTACACCCAGAAAAATATCGGCACTGCGCTGATAGAGTTGCAGGCTCAGTTTTCCATCGGCTACATAGAACTGGAAGAAGGCGTGACAGGGCGGAAGGTTCATGTTGGGAATATCGGCCACGTTCCACGAACTTACAATGATGCGGCGAGAATCAGGGTTATTTTTAATGGTGTTGACTACCTGAGTTATTTGATCGATATGTTCCCCGTTGTAGTCCGGCCATGAACGCCACTGGTAGCCGTATATATGTCCGAGATTCCCATCCTCGTCCGCCCATTCGTTCCATATACGCACGCCGTTGTCGTTCAGGTATTTTACGTTGGTATCCCCGTTAAGGAACCATAACAATTCATGTATAATCGATTTCAAGTGAAGTTTCTTGGTAGTGAGGACGGGAAATCCGTCGCTCATCCGGAACCGGCTCTGGTGCCCGAAAATGCTGATGGTACCCGTTCCAGTACGGTCTTCTTTCCGCACGCCTTCATCCAGCACGCGCTGAAGTAAATCTAAATATTGTTTCATTCTTAAAAGAGTTTCACACAAAAATACAAGTTTATTTTCTTATCTCAAACTGTATTATCCGAAAGATAGCCGGATGAAAATTCCAAAATAGCCCTATCAAGACGGATTGTTGATTTTTTCCACGGATTCTTATTTTTACAAAACTAAATGGGTGTTACGGTGTTAAATAAATATCTTTATAAAATTCTTAATCAATTTAACAACATGGACTTATCGGAATTATTAAGCGGTCCAATCGGACAAACGGTTATAAACAATGTATCCAAACAGTTGGGTATGGATGAAAGACAGGCTGCAAACGCTATTAGTGTTGCTCTGCCGGCTATCTTGGGTGGACTGCAAAGAAATGTTCAATCCCGGGAAGGTGCACAAAGTCTGGACAATGCCTTGAACGATGCAAGGCATGACGGAAGCCTGTTGGAAAACCTCGCTAGCCTTTTAGGCGGCGATACTCAGCCTATCAGTCAGGATGGCGGAAAAATCCTGGGGCATATTTTTGGAGACAACAAACCGGCTGTGGAACAGGGAATCTCTCAAAAGACCGGGCTCAGTTTACAAAAGATTGGTCCGCTTCTGGCTCTCCTGGCTCCTGTTGTGATGGCCTATCTGGGAAAGGAAAAACGTCAGTCTAACACCAACGCTGGCGGGCTTGAAGACCTGCTGGGCGGTTTATTGGGCGGAGGTCAATCCCAAAGACGTGGCGGAGGCGGATTAATGGATATGGTTGGAGGCTTGCTGGACAAAAACCGTGACGGTAATGTGCTCGATGATATTCTGGGAATGATCAAATAAAAGACACCTCATCCTGTTTTTTTCTGTAAAAAGTCCTGAATAAGGACTTTTTTTGCTTATTTTTGAAGCAAATAAACAATTGATTTAAAAAATACGTTTTAACAGTTAAACGAGTGCAGTTTTTTTCAGTCAATGAATCAAGAAAAAACTCTTAATGCTTACACTTATGAAAAGAAATTTTTTTACTTCTCTCCTTGCCGTTGTTCTTTTTCTGGGAGTGGCCTTTGGTGCTGCTTCCTGTTCAAATAACGATGATCTTGCCGAGACACAATGGAAAGTGGTCCCCATATTGATAAAAAAAGCCGATTGGGTATGGAATGCTACGGATGGCCAATACGAAGCCATTGTAAACTTACCCGAGCTGACTCCGTTTATTTTTAATGAGGGGGCTGCTATTGCTTATATAAAATTCAATGCTTCCACCAAGGCTCCCCTCCCGTATTCCAAATCGTATTCATACGAATATACCGGAACCGATGGTAAAACATATACCGGATTTTATACCGAGCATATAAAATGCGATTTTCAGGTAGGCAGCCCTTCCACGGTGGCTTTTTATATCGAGGCATCTGACTTGGAGAGAGTAGATGATTATCTGGAAGACAGAGAATTTCAGGTAGTATTGATCTGGTAAAAATTGATAGAAAATGAAAAGAAAATTTTTGTACGGTTTTTCGTTGCTTTTTCTCTTTCTTACAGGGATTTCCTGCACAAGTTCTCCTTCACAGGATTACCTGGATGAATACGAGGTGCAAAAAATGATTGAGGATGCGATCAGGCAAAACAATGAAAAACTTGAATTTACCCAGTGGAAGATTGTAAATATCTCAGCCAAGAAAGCAGACTGGGTGTGGAATGAAGATATTGGCAGGTATGAAGCCATATACGACCTTCCTGAATTGACGGAGTTCATTTATGAAAATGGGGCCGCTCTCGGTTATGTTTTTATCGGAACCCAGGGAGTGGATGAAGTGCAAAAACTTCTGCCGTTTGTTCATACGTATTCCGAAACAGATGGAGAGGGGAGCACCATAACCTATACTGAAACAATCAGTTGTGACTTTCAGTGCGGTAGCCCGAGTACTGTGGCTTTCTTTATTCAGGCTTCCGACCTATTCAGGGCGGATGATTATCTTGCCGACTACAATTTCAGGATTGTGTTGATCTGGTAATTATTTAAACAACGGCAGTGCATCTGCTACAATGAACGAACTTCCGCCGATGAAAATAAAATCGTTTTCGTCGGCATTTTCTTTGGCTGCATTTATGGCCGTAGACACATCTTCGAAAGTGTTTCCTTTCAACCCGAAGGAAGCAGCCTCCCTGGCAAGCGTCTTTTCGTTCAATGCTCTTTCTACCGATGCCCGGGTGAAATAATAGACGGCTTGTCGGGGCAACATAGCCAACACGGATGTAATGTCTTTATCGTTGACCATTCCAAAAACAACGTGTAACCGGTTGTATTTTTCCTGCTTCAGTTGTTCCACGACGTATCGGATTCCGTGTGCGTTGTGTCCTGTGTCGCAAACAATTTTTGGTTTCTCCTGCAGTACCTGCCAACGCCCCTTCAGCCCGGTTAATTCCACAACCTGGGCAAAGCCGCTGTAAACTGCTTCCTTCGGGATCCTGTAACCTATTTTTTTTAATTCCGCTACCGCCGCTAGGACTGTTTTTGCATTTTTCTCCTGAGCGAAGCCACCCAGCTTGTTTTTTAAGTCAGGGTATTCGTGTGTGTTTATTATCCATTCGTCGTCAGCCCTGTGAGCAGAGAAATCGTTTAAAACTGCTTCGGCAAAAATGATGGGTGCATTTTCGGATTCAGCTTTGACGGTAAAAACTTTTTTCACCTCTTCATCATCGGATTCGCCAATCACCACAGGTGTATGTGGCTTTATAATACCGGCTTTTTCTGCAGCAATTTCGGGTAATGTGCTCCCAAGGTACTGCATGTGGTCAAACCCGATATTGGTGATGACGCATAGGTCGGGCGAGATGATGTTAGTGCTGTCGAGCCTTCCACCCAAACCAACTTCAACAACGGCTACATCAACTTCTTGCTCTTCAAAATAAAGAAAAGCCATTTCCATTGTCAATTCAAAAAAGGAGGGCATTACAGGCTCAAACCGTTCACGGTATTTCTTTACGAAATCAACCACATACTTTTTGGGAACCATCTCCCCGTTTACCCTGATCCGTTCACGGAAATCCACCAAATGGGGCGAAGTGTACAACCCGACTTTGTAGCCCGACTGTTGGAGGATGGCTGCCAGCAAATGCGATGTGGAACCTTTGCCGTTGGTTCCTCCGATGTGAATGGTTTTGTAGTGTTGGTGCGGATGATTGAAAACGGCATCGAGCCGGAGGCTGTTTCCCAATCCTGGCTTATAGGCGAGGTGCCCGACGCGTTGGTATTCGGGCATTTGGATGTAGAGGTATTCCAATGTTTCGGGGTAGGTCATGTTTATTCTTTTACTTAGAAAGCTCGGACAAATATATAACTATAAAGAAAAATGCACTCATTGAGTGCATTTTTTTAACTCTTGTAACGCGAGACTCCTTTAATTCTTCAGGGGAAGTACGGAGTATTGTTTCGAATAACGTAACTGCTGATCAACATAGTTTTCATCGTATGAGATCGTTACATCAGACACCTTGCCGCTTTCGTCGGTTACTAGCTTATAAACCGGATTTACAAAACCTTTGTAGGGAGCCAGGTCCAATCTGGCGTAGCGCTCCAGGATTTCTTTGTGCAACGCCTGATTCACTTTCACACCGTACGATTCCACGAGTTTTTTGCCTGCTTCGAAATCGCCTTCCGACTTGATGCGTTGCACTTCCGAAAGCAGCTTGCCAAATAGATCGCGTAGTTTCGCGTAATCGTTTACCACAACAAATGTTTTGCCGTCTTGCTGCTTTATCTCCACTACGTTTTCGTTTTTTCCGTTTTCGATCACCCAGTTCGATATAAGGGCCCTGTTGCGCATGTGTGCTTGTTCAATGTCTTTTCCGGGCTGGATGCGCGTCAGTTGTGTCATGGCACCGTTCATGATGTACTTGTAATACTCGGCTTTGTATGCCTCCGCATCGGGAAGAAGCTCCAGTTCCACCATTTTTGCGTCGCCCAGGTAATACAAGGCGAACAGATCAGCTCTGGCCTCCTCCAAAGGAGATCCATAGGCTTTCAGTGCATCGCCGTCAATACCGGGAAGTAGTTTGCCCGATCCGTGTCCAAGGCATTCGTGCAAGTCGGTGTGCAGGTTATCGGTTAACGAACCGTATTTTTTCGACAGTTCACGTTCGGCATCACTCCACATGAACTCCTCGTTGAACCCGCTTCCCTGAGCCGCATTGTCGTAAGCCGATGTAATGTTGTCGATAGTCACCGATTTTGATCCGTGGTCGCGGCGAATCCAGTTGGCGTTGGGAAGATTTATTCCAATGGGGGTTGCCGGATAGCAGTCTCCTCCCAGGATGGCTGCCGTGATTACTTTTGCCGATACGCCTTTTACCTCTTCTTTTTTAAATTTGTCGTCAATGGGTGAGTGGGTCTCAAACCACTGTGCGTTATCGCTGATAAGTTGCGTACGTTTGGACGCTTCTTCGCTTTTGAAGTTCACCATGGATTCCCAGGTTGCTTTCATTCCCAGCGGATCGGTATAGGTCTCTATAAAACCGTTGACAAAATCTACGCGCGAAGCGGTATCGGTTACCCATTTAACCGAGTAATCGTCGAATGTTTTCAGATCACCCGACCTGTAATAGGAAATCAACGTGTTGATGACTTCTTTCTGCTGCTCATTTTCAGCGACACCGGCTGCTTTTTCCAGCCATCCGATAATGCGCTCAATGGCTTTGTCATACATTCCACCCAACTTCCACACTTGTTCGGATACAACACCGTCTTTTTTCACAACCTTGCTGTTTAATCCGTAGGAAACCGGCGTGAGGTTGTTCGGATCTTTCATTGTGTTGTAGAAATCTTCTACCTCTTTTTGGGTCACCCCTTCGTAGAAGTTCACTGCCGATGTTGCTACAATATCGGCTCCGGCAGACTGGTTCATTCTCTTAGGCATCACGTTGGCGTCGAACATCACCGGAAGGATTTCCTTCAATGTCAAATCGGCTGCCATTCCGTCGCGGAAAGGCATACGGCCGGGGTCCACCCCTTTGACGATCGACACGAAATAGTCCTGCGAAAATTTCGGCAGGATTTTATCTTCGGAATAGTGGTGATGGATGCCGTTTGCCATCCAAATCTGTTTCAGGTAAGTTTCGAAGTTCTTCCAGTCCTCCGAAGATTTGTCGCCCATGTAATTTTCATAAACGCCTTCGCATACCCTACGAATAGTCAGGTTGTACCGGTTATGCTGGTCGAATAGGATATCGCGTCCTTCAAGAGCTGCTTGAGACAGGTAATAGATTAATTCTTTTTGCGCTAAAGGCAAAGTCTTAAATCCCGGGACATAATAACGGAGTATTTCCACATCGGCGAACCGGTCAACTTTATACTGGAAAGTGGAATCCGGCAGATCCGGTTCAGCAGATACCTGCGAGGTTTCTGATTTGTTGCCTGTGCAGGCAGCCAACAGAAAAAGGGTTGATAGCATAAAAAAAACTTTTTTCATTTTTTATTATAGATTTGTTTAGTTTGGATGCAAAGATAATAAATTTAACTTCACAAATTATACGTAAAAATTACGTTTTTTGTTGGAAAATTGTAACTTTGGACTTTCGAAATGATACTTTATCTGTCGTTTTCTGGCCTCTAACGGTTGAATTCTGAATTATATATGATAACGCTCCAACTGATAAACCCGAAAAGCATTGCCGTGATCGGTGCTTCGGAGAACATCGAAAAACCCGGCGGAAAAGCACTTTATAACGTGAAAAACGGAACGTTTGAAGGAGGCCTCTATGCTGTAAACCCAAAGCACGAAAACATTCAGGGGGTGCAAACCTTCAGGAATGTATCGGAACTGCCACAGATCGATCTGGCCATCCTGGCTATTCCGGCCAACCTGTGTGTCCCGGTTATAAAAAGCCTTCTTGAAGAGAAAAATACCAAAGCTGTCGTTGTGCTCTCTGCCGGATTTTCCGAAATGGGACCGATAGGTAAAAAAATGGAGAAAGAGATGGCGCTCCTGGCGGACAAGCATCAGGCAACGCTGATTGGCCCCAACTGCATCGGGGTTATGAATCCATATCATCAGTCGGTTTTCGTCTCTCCCGTACCGAAAATGGAGTGGGGAGGCACAGCACTTGTTTCCAGCTCAGGAGCTACTTGTGTATTTATCCTGGAATCGGCATTGAGCAAAGGGCTTACTTTTTCTTCCGTATTCTCGGTAGGAAATGCAGTTCAAACCTGCGTAGAAGATGTGGTGGAATACCTGAATGAAACGTATGAGGAAGGGAAGTCGCCCCAAACAATCTTGATGTACATCGAAAGCATTAAAAAACCACAACTCCTATTAAAAAATGCGCGGGAACTTATTGGCAAGGGTTGTCGTCTGGCTGCTGTAAAATCAGGAATATCCGATGCCGGAGGCCGTGCTGCTGCCTCCCACACGGGTGCTATGCTGAATTCGGATATGGCAGTTGATGCGTTGTTCCGGAAAGCAGGCATTGTCCGATGCAACAGCCGTGGTGAACTGACGGCCATGGGGGCTGTACTCCAACATCCCAAACTAACCGGGAAACGTATAGCCATTATCACACATGCCGGAGGCCCCGGGGTTATGCTAACGGATGTTCTCTCTACCGGCGGGATGAAGGTGCCCCGCTTATCCGACGAGCTGATGAGGAATTTGCGTGACGAACTGTTCGAAGGTGCCTCTACTGCCAATCCAATAGATATTCTCGCTACGGGGACAGCCGAACAATTGGAAAAATGCATCCGTTTTTGTGACAGGTTGGAAAGCATTGATGGAATTGTGGTTATTTTTGGTAGTCCGGGATTGTTCTCCAACATTGACACTTACCGGGTAATCCGTGAACAACAGAACAGCTGCCTTAAACCCATATATACCATACTGCCATCTATCCTTAACGCTAAGGAAGAGATGGATCAATTTGTAGATGAAGGCGGAGTATTCTTCGAAGATGAATTTGTGTTGGGTAATGCGCTGCTGAACGAAAGCCGGTATGTTGCGCCTGTTGAGGAGAAAGAGACAGGAAAGCTAAAAAATGAAAAGAAAATTAAAGCTTTATTAAAAGACAGAAAAGGGCTGATAGATAGCCATGTGGGATTTGAGTTGTTGGATCTAATGGGTGTGAGCCGTCCTAGAAATAAATTCATTTCAACGGAGGAAGAAGCAATAAATGCGGCGCAGGAATTAGGTTTTCCGTTGGTGATGAAAGTGGTGGGTCCTGCGCATAAATCAGATGTAGGGGGCGTTGTGCTGGATGTGGTAACCCTGGAGGCCGTTAGAGAAAATTTCAAACGGTTGATCGGAATAAAAAACGCTGCCGGGGTAGAAGTTTGCCAGATGGAACGGGGACTGGAAGTACTTATCGGTGTGAAAAAAGAGCCGGGATTCGGCCATATCATTACGTGTGGCTTAGGGGGGATTTTTGTTGAAATCCTTAAAGATATCCAGTATACGTTGGCACCCGTCACACGGACGGAAGCGTTGCGGATGATCCGTTCGCTGAAGTCATATAAGTTGATCCAGGGTGCCCGCGGAAAAGAGGGCATAAGCGAAGAAGTTTTTGCCGAAGTGATATGTAAAGTATCTGACCTTCTAGTACTTGTTCCTGAGATTGAAGAAATGGACTTGAATCCGCTTATGGGGCGAGGACATCATCTTTCGGCCGTAGATGTGGTGATCAAAATGTGACGGAAAATGTCGTTTATAACCCTGTTGTTCATTGCTGTTTTTCCTTTACACGCACAAGAACCGTCGGATAGTGCCGGTTCCGTTTCTGACGATGGTTTGCACAGAATTCATTTTGTTTTAAACGGACAGATAACCGGATGGGAAACAACGCAACTCTCCAATTCGGTGAATTGGCAGCCTGGTTGCCGTTTTTTGCCTGTATTGCTCGGAAACTTTAGTTGGGGAGAAAATTCAAAACTCGATGCTGAAGCATCTGTCCACCTCTATGGGCTGTTAAATTTTACAGGGTGGGATTATATCAATAAGGAAGGAAAACTAAAACCTTACCGGGTTTGGTTACGCTATTCGGGCAAAAACTGGGAGCTGCGCGGCGGTTTGCAAAAAATCAATTTCGGTACAGCCCGCATGTTTCGTCCGCTGATGTGGTTCGACGCTATGGATGTACGTGACCCGTTGCAACTGACAGACGGCGTGTACGGCATTCTGGGCAAGTATTTTTTCGAAAACAATGCTTCCGTCTGGCTTTGGTCGCTACTTGGAAACAAACGGCCAAAAGGTTGGGAGTTAATCGGTAGTGCCCGCCGTCGTCCCGAAATTGGTGGGCGATTTGAGTTCCCGGCTTTCGCCGGTGAAATGGGCGTAAGTACTCATCATCGAAAAACAGATGTGCACCATTTGTTGCCGGATGTTCCGGAGAATACGCTGCTGGACGAAAACCGTCTCGGACTGGATGGGCGGTGGGACGTGGGGGTTGGCTTGTGGTTTGAAACCAGTTTTACCCGGTTGCAGAAGAATAATTACAAGATGGCACTCCATCAGGATGCCATAAACGTAGGGATGGATTACACTTTCCCGTTAGGAAACGGATTGGGGTTAACGGTGGAGTATTTTCGTTACCATACCGGAGATGGATTTATGCGAAAAGGTATGAACTTGAACGTGATTGGAGAAATGCTCTCGTATCCGGTCTCGGTTCTGGATAACCTGACGGCAATGTTTTTCTATGTCGGTAACGATTTGAATATGTGGTTGAACTATATCAGCTGGGCCAGGACATACGATAAATGGAGTTTTTATCTGATGGGCTTTTGGAATCCTGAGATAAACTTGCCGTTGGGCGGGCAGGCAGGGGGCAAGAATCTGTTTATGGGAAAAGGCATCCAATTAATGGCGAGTTATAATTTTTAGAAACTGTAAGACGCAACATGCGGTTTCTTACGGTGAAAAACTTCGATAAAGATAAAAGCACTAAATTTATGGACAGCAAAAACAACTTGATTGTTGATGTTAACGGACTGGTTAAGAGGTTTCCGATAGGCTTTTCAGGATTCTTTACGGCGTTGAAGGGTATTGACTTAACCGTATCGGAAGGTGAGTTTATGGGCCTGGTTGGGCCAAGCGGTTCGGGGAAAACTACGTTTTTGAACATTATTGGAACACTCGATAAACCGTCTGAAGGTCGGGTAAACGTGTTGGACAAGAACGCAGGGACCCTTACTCCCAGGCAAGCTGCACAGCTGAGGAAGGAGGAAATGGGTTTTATCTTTCAAAGTTTCAACTTGCTACCTGTTTACACGGTTTTTGAAAATGTGGAGTTTCCGTTGTTGTTGCTTAACCTATCTTATGGGGAACGCAAAAAACGGGTGATGGAGACGTTGGAATGGCTGGGATTGACTTCGAAAATAAATTCCCGACCGCCTCAATTATCGGGAGGGGAGTGTCAACGGGTGGCGATTGCAAGGGCGATGGTAAAACGTCCGAAACTGGTATTGGCTGACGAACCGACTGCTAATCTGGATGCTGACAATTCGCACCGCATTCTGAAAACCATGGTGAAACTGAACGAAGAACTGAAAACCTGTTTCATTTTTGCCACGCACGATGAAAAAGTGATCAGCTACCTGAAGCGAATCGTACATTTGGAAGATGGCCGTATTGTAAAAGATATCAGCAGGCAAAAGTCGGAGTTACAATAAGAAAAGTGAGGTATGAAAATATTGAAACTAGTCTTCCGAAACCTCATTGGCAACGGGCTGAAAACGTGGCTGAACGTTTTTGTGCTGTCGATTGCGTTCGTGTTGATCATTTTTATGCAGGCGATTTTGCAGGGCTGGGATAGGCAGGCTATGTCCGATACCGTAAAATGGGAAATTGCCGACGGGCAGTATTGGAATGCGAATTACGACCCGTTTGATCCCTTTACACTGGACAGCGCTGTGTCGATTATCCCGAAACAGCTTCTCAACCAATACGAAACCGGACAAGTTGAGCCTGTTCTGATAGTTGCCGGCACTATTTATCCGTCGGGCCGGAGCATGCCGGTGTTGATGAAAGGCATCCGCTCCGGACAACAATTGCTGGAGCTTCCCACGTCGTTGTTGATGAACCCGACTGACAGCGCCGATATCCCGGCAATTATCGGATCGAATATGGCGCACCAGTCTGGACTGACGGAAAACGATATTGTAACGCTACGGTGGCGCGATGCCAACGGTACTTTCGAAGCGCGGGATATTCGCATTGCCGGCGTATTCAGAACATTTGTTCCGACGGTAGACGCCGGGCAGATCTGGCTTCCGCTTGACATATTGCAGAAGATAACGCTGAATTCTGGTAAAGTTAGCCTTCTTGTTAAATCGAAAGAGGTGAGCGTCGTGCCGGTTGACGGCTGGAATTTCAAGGACGTAGATGAACTCACTCGACCGCTGAGGGAGACCTTGCGATCAAAAACCGTTGGACAAAGCGTTTTTTACGTGATCTTCCTGTTGTTGGCTTTGTTGGCTGTTTTCGATACACAAACGCTTTCCATCTTCTATCGCCAGCGCGAGATCGGCACCTTTGTGGCCCTCGGAATGACTAAAAAAGAAGTGATGGGTTTGTTTACGCTCGAAGGGACCATGAATGCCATCCTCGCCATCGCTCTCGGTGCCGTTTACGGCGTTCCCATGTTTCTTTATTTTGCTGTAAACGGTATCCCGATGCCATCCGGCACAAGTGATTTCGGGGTTGCCATTGCCGACAAGATTTATCCGGCATTTCCCCCTAAACTTATTATCGGAACCATCCTGTTTATTATTTTAATCACGGCATGGGTAAGCTATCTCCCTGCCCGGAAAATTGTAAAAATGAATCCGACCGATGCCATCAAGGGGAAAATACAATAAAGTAAACATCCGATGTCAGGCATCAGGTTTCAGAAAATTAGCCATTAGACTTCTGTCAGCGAAGCGGTCTGATACCTGGCATCTAATAAAAAAACTATGTTAAAGTTTCTGTTAAAAGGATTAATGCGGGATCGAAGCCGGAGCCTCTTGCCGGTTGTTGTTGTGACACTGGGGGTGATGATTACCGTGTTCATGCATGCTTATTTGAGCGGTGTGCTTGGCGAGAGTCTGGAAAAAACGGCTAATTTCTCCGAGGGTCACGTAAGGGTGGAAACGAGGGCCTATGCCGATAATTTTTCGCAATTGCCCAACGATCTGGCGCTTGTGGGTGTTGATACGTTGGAAAAAAGCCTTGAAAGGCTCTATCCCGAATACGATTGGGTGCAGCGGATTGATTTCGGTGGGTTGTTGGACGTGCCTGATAGTTCGGGAAATACGAAAATGCAAGGCACGGTGATGGGAAAAGGCGTCGATCTGCTGCAATCGGATGGTGAAGCCACCCGTATGGAACTCAAAAAACTGCTGGTGAAGGGACGGTTTCCTTCCAAAGCCGGAGAAATACTGGTCAGCGATGAACTTTTCGAAAAATTGTACCTAAGTCTGGGTGACAAGGTTACACTGATTTCTTCCACCATGTTTGGCGAAATGGCTATGTACAATTTTACGGTGGCCGGTTCGTTGCATTTTGGAGTAAATGTACTCGACCGGGGAATGATGATTGCCGATATACGCGACGTGAAGGCAGCCTTGAATATGGAGGATGCTGCGGGAACCCTGCTCGGTTTCTCTAAAAACAAGTTGTACAACGATAGACAAGCTGTTGCAACAAAAACAGATTTCAACAAACGGTATGAAAACGACGAAGATAAGTTCGCACCGGTGATGTCTTCCCTTTCGGACAACGGCTTGATGGGTTTCTCTTACGCTTTTATCAAAAATATCGCCGGATTCATCATTCTGGTTTTTATTTTTGCCATGTCTATCGTACTTTGGAATGCCGGTTTGATTAGCGGCTTGAGGAGATACGGTGAGTTCGGACTGCGGATGGCTATTGGCGAAAATAAATCGGAAATTTACAGGTCGCTTATCGGGGAAGCCGCATTGGTAGGAATTATCGGAACTATTTTCGGCTCAATGCTGGGATTATCGGCATCGTGGTTGATGCAGGAATACGGCATCAACGTGGGTAGCATGATGAATAACTCATCGTTGATGATTTCCGACACGTTACGAACACAGATAACTCCTTTCACCTGGTTTATCGGGTTTATCCCAGGAATTTTTTCGACGGTTATTGGAGCCATGTTGTCGGGAGTCGGGATTTATAAACGACAGACGGCGAACTTATTTAAAGAGTTACAGAATTAATTGGAATGCCTCCAAGGCGACTTGGGCAGTCAGGGCAAAATGAGAGTCGTGCGGAAACGGCTACCTGAAGACTGTGTGAAACCTTGAGGCAGGGATAAAAAAGATTTAACAACACTGAAGACATTCAAGCAATGAACAAAAAAACGATAGTAATATTCCTCTCTTTTTTCAGCCCCTTATTGTATGCACAAAATTACCCTTCGGGAAATTCCCTGTTGGACAAGATAGATGCCAATATGTCGTCAGAAACAACTGTCATGACGGCTTCGATGCAGGTGAACAGTGCACGCGCCACGCGTACGATGACGTTGAAAACATGGATGGAAGGCGACAAGAAGGCCTTTACTGAATATCTCTCGCCGGCAAGGGAGAAAGGAACCAAAATGTTGAAGCTCGATAATCAACTGTGGCTTTACTCACCATCGACCGACCGCACCATCCAGATTTCGGGTCACATGCTGCGTCAGTCGGTTATGGGAAGCGACTTGTCTTACGAGGATATGATGAACGATACACCAATGCAGGAGCAATATAATGCCGTAGTTACCGGAGAAGAAACAATAAACGGTAGAAAATGCTGGGTGGTTGACATGACCGCCAGGATAAGCGATATTAATTATTACTCCCGGAAATTATGGGTCGATCAGGAACGGTTCGTCCCGATCAAGATGCAACTGTTTGCCAAAAGCGGAAAGCAATTGAAGGAGATTGCTTTATCGGATATACGGCAGATACAAGGACGTTGGTATCCAATGAAAACGGTCTACAAGGATGTGCTGAAAGACGGAAAAGGAACAGAGTTTACCATAAGCGAAATTTCGTTCAACCAACGTATTCCCGGGAATGTTTTCAATAAATCGAATTTGAAGTAGAACCATCAGTAACACAATGCCGCTGCTCCCAGAATTCCGGGATGGTTTAGTTCCGATCCCAGTATTTTCAGGTTTTTGATGGAATTGGGGTAGGGAAAGTCGTTCAAGTGTTCGTACATCGATTCTTTAAATAAAGGAAGCGATTTGGCAATCGCACCTCCGAAGATAATGGCTTGCGGATCAACGGTAAGAACAATCATTTTTACCAGTACAGCAATATGTTTTCCATATTCATGCATGATTTCCAACGCTTTTTTATCGTTCTGCCCTACTTTCCGGGCGACTTCATATCCCGTTGTACCGTAGTTGTTTGTGAAGAAAAAGCTTCCACAATATTGCTCGAGGATACCGTCCAGGTAAGGCATTTCTCCAAATTCTCCCGATCCGCAGTTGGCATCGCTCAGCAGGTTCCCTTTTTGTATTATTCCACCGCCCACGCCTGTGCCCAGAGTAATTCCGACAAAATTCTCAAAATCCCGGCCAAGTCCGTAAATACGTTCTCCCTTGGCAAAACAGTTGGCGTCGTTATCGATGTGTACCGGCATGTTGAATTCCTTTTCTAGCAGCTGCTTCAGGTGTACCTCATTCCAATCTTTGATGTTTTGTACGTGGTAAACGATGCCTTGGGTACGATCCACAACGCTCGGGACGCCAATCCCTATGGCATGGATTTTATCGGTTTTCAACTTGCGGATAATGTCTTTCAGCACAGTTAAAGTAACTTCCCCGCCTTCCGGTGCCCGTGTATCGGCCACCTCTTCTTTTACCAGGTTTTGCCCTTCTATTAAACCGCCTTTGATGGTGGTTCCACCCAAATCTATTCCGATGATCTGTTTCATTGTGTTGTATTTTAATGGTTGAGATGTACAAAACTAAGCAAAATTGACGAGTTAAACGAATGTTATGGACAAAGTCTCTGGCTTAAGCGGCTTAACAGGTCGTCAAGCCTTAACTTGAGACTGAAGAAGTGAACAAAATTCCGAAAATAACGATAAACAGTGCCGGAAAATGAATAAATTTACGGTTTGGGCAAACCTTAAACCAAGTTATTCGTTATAGTCTGTAGTTTTTACATTTTAAAATCATTCCAAATAATTCACTTTCGTATGTTTTCTGACGAGATGAATGCAGCTAAAGATAAGACCTTATGATTTTTGAAGAGTTCAATCCATCGGAAGATAAGATCCTCAGAATTATCGATAACGATGGTCGTATTTTACGTCCCGACCTATTCCCGGAAATATCCGACGATACTATTGTGAAAGCCTGGAAAGCCATGCTCTTTGAACGGGTAGCCGATGAGATGGCTGTATCCTTTCAACGCCAGGGACGCATGTTCACTTATCCCCCCAACAAAGGACAAGAAGCTATTCATATTGCGGCCGGCAACGTGATACGCGAAAACGACTGGCTCGTTCCTGCTTTTAGGGAAGTGGGGCTAATGTTGGCTAAAGGCGTTACAATGAAAGAGATTTTCCTGTATTACAACGGCAACGAACAGGGGAGTAACTTTAAAAATGCCCCGCGTGTATTACCCATAAACGTTCCTATCGGTACACAGTTGCCCCATGCCGTTGGGATAGGATATTCCATTAAATACAGAAAGGAAGGCGATATTGTGTTTACTTATATTGGGGATGGCGGTACGTCGGAAGGTGACTTCAGCGAAGCGTTGAACTTTGCCGGTGTGTGGCAGGTCCCGGTAGTGTTTACCATACAAAACAACCAGTACGCTATTTCCGTTCCGGTAACCACGCAAACCAAATCCATAAATTTAGCTGTTAAATCGGTAGCGTTTGGCATTCCGGGCATCAAAGTCGACGGAAACGATTTCTTCGCCATGTACCTGGTCTACCAAAAGGCATCGGAACATGCGCGAACCGGTAAAGGGCCGGTGCTTATTGAGGCACTTACGTACAGGTGTGGCGCCCATACCACTTCCGACGATCCCAGCCGCTATCGGACAAAAGAGGAGGAGGCAGCGTGGGAGCTGTCGGATCCGTTGTTCCGGTTGAAAAAATTTATGGAACACAAAGGGATATTTAGGGAGAACGAAGAAAAGCTGAGGGAGCAGTATAAAAAAGAAGTGGAGAAACAATTTCTGGATGCTGAAAACGTTGCCCCGTATGCTTTGGAGGATGTTTTCAATTACATGTATGTGGAAATGCCTGACGACCTGAAAAAACAGAAAGAAGAATATCAACAATTTTTAGCTTGGAAAGGGAATCGAAAATGAGCGTAATGACAATGGTTCAGGCGATCAACAACGCGTTGGATATTAAGCTTGCCGAGGATAACGGTGTTGTGGTTTATGGGGAAGATGTAGGAGTTGTGGGAGGAGTATTCCGGGTAACCGAGGGGTTGCAGAAAAAATACGGTGTGGAGCGTGTGTTCGATTCGCCTCTGGCGGAGTCGGCTATCGTGGGAACAGGAGTGGGTATGGCCCTTTCCGGCTTACGGCCCGTGGTGGAAATGCAATTCGAAGGGTTTTCCTATCCTGCATTTAATCAGATAATCTCCAATGTATCGCGCATGCACAACCGTTCACGCGGAAGGTTCAGGATTCCCATGGTCATCCGGTTTCCCTACGGTGGAGGCATCAATGCCATCGAACACCATTCGGAAAGCCCCGAAGCACTTTATAGCCATATTCCCGGTTTAAAAGTAGTGGTTCCTTCAACGCCGCACGATGCAAAAGGGTTGCTGATATCTGCTATTGAAAGTGACGATCCGGTTATTTTTATGGAGCCCAAACGAATCTATAGGGCCATCAAGCAGGAGGTGGTTACCGGTAAATTTTCCATTCCAATTGGAAAAGCCAGCGTGCTTACCGAGGGTACAGATGTTACCGTCGTGGCTTTCGGAGCGATGATTCGCGAATGCCAGCGGGCAATGGTAATGGCGAAGGAGGCAGGTATATCGGTGGAGTTAATCGATCTCCGGACGATCTATCCCATAGACAAGGAGACCATCCGGAACTCGTTGCAGAAAACAGGCCGGTTAGTGGTTGTGGCAGAAGCACAACGATCATTCAGCGTGGGTTCGGAGTTGATAGCCATAGCCAACGAAGAGGCTTTCCTCTACCTGGAAGCTCCTCCAAAAAGGGTGATGGGTTTTGATACCATTATTCCGTTGGCGCAAGGTGAGAAATATTTTATGATAACTCCCGAAAGGATTTTTTATGAAATAGAAAAAACGGTTAAGTTTTAAAAACAGCATGAATGAAGTAACTGTGCGAAGCGAGTAACACGAAGTGAATTTCGCCGTAGGCCAATTACAATTAATGTTCAAACCATAAATGATTAAACGAACTTAAATGAGGTATATTTTTAATTTTCCCGATATAGGAGAGGGACTCGAGGAAGGAACCATCCTGGAGTGGTACGTTACGAAAGGACAGGCGGTAAGTACGGGCGATTCCTTGGTGAAGATGGAAACCGACAAGGTAGTGGCCGATATTCCGTCACCGAGAACGGGAATAGTTGCTGCCCGGTTTGGAGAAGTAGGTGATGTCATAAAAGTAGGCAGCCCGCTAGTTGAAATTGAAATAGAAGGAGTTTTTGCGGAAGAGGCTCAGGCCGAGGCGAAAAGAGGATTTGACCCTGAACCGGAGGAGAAAGCCGAAACGGTGGTGGGTACGATGGAGGTGGCTTCGCGAAATGCTTTTTTGCCTGCGAGCAGCGAAGGCACAACGGAGCAGCCTCCCGTAACGGAAAAACCACGCCGTAAAGCTTTGTCTACGCCCGTTGCGCGGGCTATGGCCAGGGATTTAGGCATCGATATAAATGAAGTCTGTGGCACAGGGCCTTCGGGGCGGGTCACAAAAGCAGATGTTGAAAACCATAAGTCCGTCAGAAAGCCATCCTCCCTCCGGGTTTCGGAACAAGAGGACGATGAGGTAACTTATGAGCCCCTTACCCAGATCCGCAAGGCTATTGCCCGGAACATGATCCAGTCCAAGCACAACGCTGCCCACATGTCGTTGTTCGAAGAAGTGGAGATATCCGATCTGGTAAGGGTTCGGGAGAAGTATAAGGGGAAATTTGCCGAAAGAGGGGTTAAGCTGACCTACCTCGCTTTTATTGTAAAGGCTGTCGTCAATGCCCTCAAGCAACACAGGCAGTTAAATTCGCAGATCGACCTGGAGAATGACCGGATGATCTTCAACAACCGCTATAACATAGCGTTGGCCGTGGATACCCCTGCCGGACTGGTGGTCCCTGTTGTTAGGGATGCCGACCGTTTAAGCATTTTTGAAATTGCTCAACGCATCGACGAAATATCGGAGAAAGCCAGAAAAAGAGACCTTACCCTGGAAGACATGAAAGGCGGAACATTTACCATTACCAACTACGGTTCCATCGGAGGAATATTTGCCACGCCGGTGATTAATTATCCCCAGGCGGCTATTTTGGGAGTGGGCAGGATCCTCAAAACCCCTGTGGTGAAAGACGATGCCATTGTTGTAGGCCGTGTAATGGCATTGTCGCTCTCGGTAGATCACCGTATCGTTGATGGGGGAGAAGTTACCCGGTTTATCAACAAGGTAATGGAATATCTTGCCGATCCCATGGCGTTACTGATGGAATAACACACGTTATTTGAAACACAAAACAACTCATAGTATGGATTACGACGTATTGATCATCGGTGCCGGACCATCCGGTTATGTAGCCGCCATCCGGGCGGGGCAGGTGGGTTTGAAAACAGCTATCGTGGAAAAACAGTATATCGGGGGAATGTGCCTCAATTGGGGTTGTATTCCTACAAAGGCTATTCTGGAAAGTGCGAAGAAGTTTAAAAAACTGGGAGAGATTGAGGATTTTGGTATTGATGGAATAGATACCGGTAAAATTGCCTTTAACTGGGACAAGGTGAAGTCAAGGTCGAAACGCATCACCCGGAAACTGACGGCAGGGGTAAATTTCCTGCTTAAAAAAAATGGCATTGAAGTGATAAGTGGAACCGCCCGAATAGGGTCGGACCGCTCTGTGTGGGTTGACGATAAAAAAATTTCGGCAAAGCACATCATCATCGCAACCGGTTCAAAGCCGAAACCGATGGGCGATGCATTCTCCAATACTCCTGTCGTGGAGATGGAAAACCTGTTTGAAAGGGAGGCTTTTCCGGAGAACATTGTCGTTACCGGTAACCACATTTCCTCGGTCGAGATGGCCCAGTTTTTCAGGCTTATCCATAAAAACGTTACGCTGGTTACCAACAGCGGTTACTTTCTGGACGGATTGGATACCTTTCTTGTCGAGTACATCACGAAGAAACTGGCATCCGATAACATTGAACTGATCACGGATGCCTATCCGGAGAAATATGCGGATGGAGGACTGACTGTTGGTGGTAAGAAAGTAAAATGCGACCTGATCGTTAATTGCAATTCGCGCAAGGCAATTATCCCGGAAAGCGAAACACCCCTGCAGCTCACGGAACGCGGATTTATCAAAACAACCGATAATTTCCAGACCAGTATCGATGGGGTTTATGCCATCGGTGATGTCGCCGGAAGAAGTTTTCTGGCACACATGGCTTCGGCTCAAGGGATTCACGTCATAAACGCCATAAAAGGGATACAAGCCCATTTTGATTACTCCACTTATCCGATAAACATGTATACCACGCCCGAAATCGCTCAGATCGGGATGACGGAACAAAAAATTAAGGAGGAAGGTTACGATTACAAAATAAGCGAGTTTCCGCTGTCTACAAATGGGAAGGCACTGATTGAAAACAATACGGAGGGTTTGATCCGGCTGCTTTCCGATAAGAAATACGGGCAGGTCCTGGGGGTTCAGGTTGTGGCTGAGAATGCCACCGATATGATTGCCGAAGCCGGTGCATACCTGAAAGTCGAAGCCACGGTTTACGACGTGGCCCATACCATTCACGCTCATCCCACCGTTTCGGAAATATTTTTTGAAGCCGGTTTCGATGCCATGGACAAGGCCATCCACAAATGAACGGGAGAGAAAAATTTACTTCCAGAAAACAATTCCTCCCCTGAGGTTGTAAACGGCAGGAAATCCTTTTTTAACCAATACCTTGGCGGCATACATGCTTCGTGCCCCGCTGTGGCAGAAAACGGCTACAGGACAGGATTTATCGAGTTTTTCTATTTCTTGCTCAAAATCCATGGAGGAAACATCCATTAACCGGGCTCTGTTTATGGTGCCTTGCGCATATTCCTGAGCAGTCCGGACGTCTATAAGCTGAACATCCTTACCGGCGATGATTGTTTTGAAATCCGCGGGGTTAAGGGATTGGATTTGACTTCTGTGATTTTTTAGGAAAGAAAAAACTGCCATACTTAGAAACTATTTTGGATTTTTTTATGTGACGATTTTTAGTCATTTTTTGACGGATTCGGGCTTTTATTTTCATAATCCGAATCTACAACCGATTATTGTTGATTTTCAAGAGAAACCCGCATTTCGCATTTCCGGCAATCGAACGAGAGTTTTAATTTGTTCTGTTGATTGATCAGATAGAACGGCTCACGAAAACCGGCTTTCTCTTTGGTCTCACGCGGACACCAACCCAATGCAAACTTGATGCAATGTTTGGTGAACATGAGTGGAACGTTTTTTTGCTGAACTTGTTCAAATGCGGGTTGTAAAATTTTCGTCCGGTGTTGTAAGTAAAAAGAACCGCTGTTGCTGTTGGAGACGTTACCTAAGTAGGTAAGCTCTTTTTCGGGATAAGCGTGTGTTGTGGGTGGGATCAGGCTGCGTTCCTGCCGGTAATTGATTTTTCTGACCGCTAGTAACCCTGAAATCAGTTGTTTACGCCATTCTCCTAGCAGGGAGGAGGGGATGAACCACTCCTTGGAAAACCGGATGTCGATGGATTTTACGCTGAACAGGGTAGTTCCCGTTTTGGAGAGCTGAGTACGGATATTTTCCTGTTGCGGCTTTTGCGCGGTCTGCTTTTCTAGAATTACTGAAAACGTGTAGGAGTGGTTGTCCTCGTCAGAGATTTGTAATGCGAACCCGGTAGGGATCTCTCGGATAAAAATATTCGCAGCAATTTTTCGCTCCGCTGTTTTTTTGGTTAACCAGTTTTCAAAGTCGTGATCGTAATTTCTATACACCTTTGTTCCTGCGCTGAGGCCGGGCATTACGGCCGGAAAAATCCTGCCGCCTTCAGAGCGGTTTACGCGAAAACCATTTAACCCGTCTTTATCCATAAAACACAATCCGTCACCGTTGTTAATGGTGAGTGTTGTGCTTAACGAAAGCCAGTTTCTGCCCACGGTTTTTACCGTTCCCACAAATTCACCGATGGATTTGGGAGATTCGAAAGAGCCGATATCGTGTTGCCTGCCGTTGAAAAGATAGTGGGTAAATCCCCGGTTAAAACTCTTTGATAAATTGGGTGTAAAATTGATTTCGCTTCTCCCCGATGAAGCTTGCACATACTCGGGCCGTTTCCTGAAAATGCTGTCCAATCGCTGCCGGTAGGCAGCAACTACGTTTTTAACATACGTAACGTCTTTCAGCCGTCCTTCTATCTTGAGCGATGAAACGCCGGCATCCAGCAGCTCTTCGAGGTTATCGTACTGATTGAAGTCTTTTAAGGAAAGCAGGTGTGCATTTTTTCGAACAATACGCCCATCGGCATCCTGCAAATCAAAAGGTAGCCTGCAAATTTGTGCACACTCTCCGCGGTTGGCGCTCCGACCCGTTATGGCTTGGCTGATGTAGCATTGCCCGCTGTAGGAAACACAGAGGGCACCGTGAACAAAAACCTCCAGCGCAATGCTGGTTTGTGACGAAATTTCGGCAATCTGATCCCGGGATAATTCCCGTGCAAGCACTACCTGTGTGAATCCCGCGTTTTCTAAAAACTGCACTTTTTCCACGGTACGATTATCGGTCTGCGTGCTGGCGTGGAGCGGGATAGGAGGCAGATTCAGTTGCAAAATGCCCATGTCCTGGACGATAACGGCATCGGCGTGTATACGGTATAAATCCCGGATGAGCTTCTCCACCTGTAAGAGTTCATGGTCGTAAAGGATGGTGTTCAACGCAACATACACTTTGGCGTTGTACTGATGCGCAAATTCCACCAACTCGGCAATATCTTCGATACTGTTTCCTGCAGCCATCCGTGCACTGAATCCCGAGATACCTATGTAGACGGCATCGGCACCGTGAAGGATGGCTTCTTTTCCGATCTCCTTATTTTTGGCAGGGGCGAGAAGTTCAACGATTCGTGGAGCTTTCATCTTTCCATTCATCCAGGCGGGGTCAGGTTAAATCCCCTAACTCTTTTATCTTTTTCAAATCAAATGGAGTTGCCTGATATACAAAGTAATTAAGCCAGTTTATAAACAAAAGGTTTGCGTGGCTTCTCCACAAGACAACCGGTTGTTTTTGTGGGTCGTTATCCTTGTAATAGTTTTTGGGGAGTTCCACCGAGTCCAATCCCTTTTGCATATCACGCGTATATTCGTTGTGTAGCGTGAGGGGTGAATATTCAGAATGCCCGGTGACGTAGAACTCACGTCCACCGCGGGAGGCCACGATGTATACTCCTGCTTCTTCAGACTGTGAGAGGATGGTCAGTTCGGGGTGTTGGGAAATCTCCTCGGCAGAAACCGTCGTGTGGCGGCTGTGTGGAGCAAAAAACTCGTCGTCGAATCCGCGGAAAAGCGGGAACGCTTTATCGTTGACGGTATGTGGAAACACTCCAAAAATTTTCTTGTCCAGCGGATATTTCCGGATGCCATAAAAATGATACATCGCCGCTTGTCCTGCCCAGCAGATGTAATACGTGGAGGTCACATGCGTACGGGCCCAATCGAAGATCCCGGTCAGCTCCTGCCAATACCGCACTTCTTCGAACGGCAATAATTCCACGGGTGCGCCGGTGACGATAAAGCCGTCGTAATAGCTTTCTTTTACTTTAGGAAACGTTTTGTAAAACGTCTGCAAATGCTCGATGGGTGTATTTTTAGGCGTATGGGATTTCAACCCCAGAAACTCAATTTCCAGTTGCAGGGGAGAGTTGGATAGCAGCCTTATTAAATCGGTTTCGGTAGTGATCTTAAGCGGCATCAGGTTGAGGATGAGTATCTTCAACGGACGGATATCCTGCGTGGAGGCACGCAGGTCGCTCATCACGAAAATATGTTCCTTGCTCAGGATCTCTATGGCTGGGAGTTTATCGGGTAAATTTACGGGCATATGGTTTATTTAACTCTTATCATTTTTTTTTCTTCACACTCCATCCGAATTTTCCAATATGTTCACCCAGTCCGTAATAATTGCCGTGCGAGTAGGCGAGGAGCCTGGCGTTCTGCATATCGAATTTTCCGGTTTCGGCATCAAAATACTTGTCATCCGCCTGCACGTTTACCACATCGGCGATAAACATGTCGTGCGATCCGAGCGTGATAATTTCCTTTACGCGGCACTCGATGCAGAGCGGGGATTCTTCGATGACGGGAGCGTTTACCGCTACTGCTTTTGCAGGTGTTAATCCCGTTTCGTGGAACTTATTGTAATCCTTCCCCGAGCGTACCCCACACCAGTCGGTGGCCTGAGCCAGTTCTTCGGTGGTGAGGTTGATAACAAACTCCATGTTTCGCTTGATGATTTCGTACGAATGCCGTTCGGGACGAATGGAAATATAACACATCGGCGGATTGGTGCAAAGGGTTCCCAGCCAACTGACGGTGATTATGTTGTACTCGTCGGGATGGCTTCCGCACGATATCATTGCCGCGGGAAGGGGATAGATCAGTGTTCCCGGCTTCCAGTTCTGTTTCATTTCTATTTTGTGTTACCCACAACTACTTTAAGACGATTTCTTCTTTCTTGATTTTCAATTCGCAATAGTGGCACTGCAACACCACATTTTCTTTGTCCACCACTTCGAAGCGGGTTTTCATCGGTTCGTTATTGGTGATGCATTTCGGGTTATTGCATTTTACAATCTCGATAATTTCATCGGGGAGTGTCACTTTTTTCTTTTCAATCACTTCGTAATCCCGGATAATGTTCAGGTTGACGTTGGGGGCAACCAGTGCAATGCGGTTTATCTCGTCTTCCTTGAAGAATTTGTTGGAGACCTTGATGATTCCCTTTGCACCCATCTTGCTACTTTTTAAGTTATTCCCGATAGTGATCCGGTTATCCAGCTTTTGTAACTGGAGCAAGGCAACCACCTTGAATAACTCCCGGGTCGGAATATGGTCGATTGCCGTTCCGTTCTCCAGTGCCGCTACTTGTAATTCTTTTCCCATCTTGTACGTTTGTTATGATAATCTACCTTATTCAATCCAGACGGATATCCAGCAAATCACAGATGACAGCCTGACGGGTATAAACGCCGTTTTCAGCCTGTTGAAAATAATAGGCTTTTGGATTCTCATCCACATCCTGATTGATTTCTTTCACACGCGGAAGCGGATGGAGTACCTTCAGGTTATCCCTGGAGTTGTTCAACATTTCATTGTGAAGAACATAGATGTTCTTTACCTTTTCGTATTCCATCAGGTCGGTAAAACGTTCGCGCTGAACCCGAGTCATGTAAAGAATATCTGCGGAAGCAATGGCTTCGGATGAAAATTCGGTATATTCCCTGTAGGGGATATTCAGGTTGTCGCAAAACACTTTGTACTTCTCGGGAATGTTTAATTCCTCCGGCGCCACAAAGTTGAACGATGGATGAAAATGGGATAATCCCTGAATGAGTGAGTGTACGGCACGGCCGTATTTCAGATCTCCCACGATGGTAATGGTGAGGTTCTCCATCGTCCCTTGAGTCTCGTAGATGGTGAATAAATCGAGCAGAGTTTGCGTGGGATGCTGGTTGGAACCATCACCGGCGTTAATGATCGGTACCGGAGAGACTTCAGATGCATAGCGCGCCGATCCTTCCAGGTGGTGGCGCATGATAATGAGGTCGGCGTAGTTGCCCACCATCATGATGGTATCTTTCAGTGATTCCCCTTTGGTGGAGCTGCTGGTGGCTGCATCGGAAAATCCGACAATTCTTCCCCTGAGCCGGTTCACGGCCGTCTCGAAACTTAAGCGTGTACGCGTGGAAGGCTCAAAAAACAATGTAGCGCATACCTTTCCCTGCAATAAATCGCGGTTGGGATTGGCTTTGAACGCTGTAGCTGCTTTCAGTATCCGGAGGATATCTTCTTTGCCGTAGTCGCTGATATTTACTAAACTTTTGGCTTTCATATGACGTGAGGATTTACATCAAACTTCCAGATCCACATCAAACAATTCGTGCCAGGGGAGGCCTTGCTTGTTGAGCTGTTCCATGAACGGGTCGGGATTAAATTCTTCCACGTTAAACACGCCCGGTTTTTTCCATAGCCCCTGCATAAACATCATCGCGCCTATGGTTGCCGGAACTCCCGTGGTATAACTTACACCCTGTGCTCCTGTTTCCTCGTAAGCGGCCTGATGGCTGCAATTGTTGTAGATATAGTATGTCCGCTCTTTTCCGTCTTTAATTCCGCGGATACGGCACCCGATAGATGTTTCGCCCGTGTAGTTTTCTCCCAGTTCGCCCGGATCGGGCAGAACGGCTTTGAGGAACTGGATGGGTACAATCTTCTGCCCGTTATATTCCACCTCGTCGATGCGTGCCATTCCGATATTTTGAATTACGCGTAAGTGCGTGAGGTATTCTTGTCCAAAGGTCATCCAGAAACGTGCGCGCTTGAGGGTTGGAAAATTTTTCACAAGCGATTCCAGCTCTTCGTGATAAATGACGTACGACTCTTTTGGGCCTATGTTGGGATAGTTGAGCGGTTGATGGATCTCGTGCGGTTCGGTCTCTACCCATTTCCCGTTTTCCCAGTATTTCCCTTTCTGGGTAACTTCGCGTATGTTGATCTCGGGGTTGAAGTTGGTAGCAAAGGCTTTGCCGTGGTCGCCCGCATTACAGTCTACAATATCCAGGTAATGTATCTCATCGAAATGATGCTTCGCGGCATACGCCGTGAAAATGCTGGTTACGCCCGGATCAAATCCGCAACCCAGGATGGCTGTCAGCCCTGCCTCACGGAACTTGTCCCGATAGGCCCACTGCCATTTATATTCGAATTTGGCTACATCCTTGGGTTCGTAGTTAGCTGTGTCTAAATAGTTTACTCCACATGCTAAACAGGCATCCATGATGGTTAGATCCTGGTAGGGCAGCGCTACATTAATGACCAGCTCCGGTTTGAATTCGTTGAAGAGCGTTACCAGTTCGGGTACGCTATCGGCATCTACTTTAGCCGTTTTGATGGTAACACCCGTTCTCCGTTTAACATCTTCAGCAATGGCATCACACTTGCTTTTTGTGCGGCTTGCCAGCATAATATCCGTGAAAATCCGGCTGTTTTGAGCTACTTTATTGGCAACAACAGTACCTACGCCGCCTGCACCGATAATCAATACTTTTCCCATTTTTCCTTTTTTTAGATTAATTACATCAGATTTGAAGTTGTTGGTCAACCTAAGGATGTTATGTTGCATCCCGCTGTTATTCGACGCCTGTTCTCCTTTTCTGAGGACACAAATATACGTTTATTTCATTAAATACAACCTGTTTTTCATAGGTATTTAAGAAACTGTTTTGAATTTTTCACACCCTGTTTCAGGCCTATTTTGGGATGGATTTGGATTTTCAGTGTGCACACAGTAGCGGGTTATTTTGAAGAGATGAAAATACAAAACAGTTTCTTAAGCTTCATTTAGAGTTTTAAAGGGTTGTCTATACCAATAATGTTTACCTTTGTATTTCAGAAACGGAAAGACTAAAAGAGCGTTATGATACAAGACGAAATGGAACAATTGAAAGACAACGTAGCCAGTGACAGGGTAGAGAGTTTTTCGCAGCAAGTAACGAACCTGATCAGCGGTTGGTCGAAGGATTTTCTTCACGGTACAGGCGTCCCGGACACCTACATTGGGGTTATCAACTCTATCTTCCTGTCTGTCATTCTCGTTGTACTCGTGTATGTGATGCAAACGATGTTGCGCAAGCTTATTACGGTTATTCTCAACAAAGCCGTAAAAATAAACCGTCTGACCATCAGCCGCCACTTGATAAACAACAAGTTCCCGAAGTACTTGGCGATGATCATCCCCATCAGCATAATCAAAGGAGCTATTCCAATTATCTTTAACGATTTTCCTGTTGCGATGAGGCTTTCGCTCAAAGTGTTCGACGTGTTTTTTGTCTTTTATTTCATGTGGTTGAGCGTGTCGGTTATTAATGCGTTCACAGACACCCTTAAAACAAAAGACAACTTTAAGGATAAACCGGTGGAAAGTTTCGGACAACTCATCCGGATATTTGTCTACGCCATTGGCGCCATCGTCATTATATCTCTTTTTATCGGAAAAACCCCAACCACTATCCTGGCTGGCCTGGGTGCGGCATCAGCCATATTACTGTTGATTTTTAAGGATACCATTCTGGGCCTTGTGGCGAGTATCCAGGTGTCTTCCAACGACATGGTCCGCATCGGTGACTGGATAACCATGCCCAAGTACGGCGTGGACGGTGATGTCATCAAAATAAACCTTACGACCGTTAAGATCCTGAATTTCGATAAAACCATCACCACCATTCCTCCATACTCCCTGGTTACGGAGGCTTTTCAAAACTGGCGTGGGATGACTGAAGCGGGTGGGCGGCGTATCAAGAGAGCCATAAACATAAAACAATCCACCATCCATTATGTAAATGAGGAGGAGTTGAAACATTTCAGAAAAATACAACTTCTTTCAGGCTATATCGATGAGCGAAAACAAATTATCGATTCGTTCAACAACGCAACGGGTGCTGACAGAAGCCTTCCCCTGAACGGTCGGAATTTTACCAACATGGGCCTTTTCAGAAAATACGTGGAGTTGTATCTGAAAAACCATCCCCAGGTACATCAGGAACTCTTGCTTTTGGTACGTCAGCTAGCTCCTACTGCCCAGGGATTACCGCTGGAACTTTATCTTTTTACGGCGACTACCAGCTGGACGGAATATGAGAACATCATGTCGGATATTTTCGATCACGTAACGGCGGCTGTCCCCTATTTCGGTCTGGAAATTTTTGAGGATGTATCCAATCCCTTACGGATGAGTTCTGCAAAAACGGATACGGAAAAGATGCCGGTACCGGTGAAAAAGTAGATGAAAGCCAATAATGGGACAAATAAATAGGGGTTAACTTTGCAATGTTTTGTACCTTTGTGTTTCATTTACAATAAAAATTTATGCGAAGTTTCGGAAGCGATAATAATTCGGGTGTCCATCCGCTGATGTTGCAGGCGATAATTGATGCCAACAGAAATCATACAATTGGTTACGGTGATGATGACTGGACACGGGAAGCGGAGAAAGCAGTGAAACGACTGATTGGAAAAGAGGATATTGAACCCCTTTTTGTTTTTAACGGTACCGGAGCAAACATTACTGCTTTGCAAGCCTGTACGTTGCCGTTTCATCACATCATTTGCGCCTCAACCGCCCATATTGCAGTGGACGAGTGTGGTGCTCCCACCAAATTCACCGGTTGTGCGTTGAAGGAAATTGTAACGTCCGACGGAAAACTTACTCCCGAGATGGTTCGTCCGTTATTGCACGGATTTGGTGTGGAACATCATTCCCAGCCGAAGGTAATCGCTATCTCGCAAACAACCGAGATGGGAACAGCCTATACGCCCCGGGAAATAAAGCTGCTTGCCGATCTCGCACACGAACACGGTATGTACCTTTTTGTTGATGGGACTCGTATGGCCAATGCCTGTGCTTTTCTCAATGTTTCAGTGAAAGAGATGACGGTGGATTGCGGAGTGGATATCTTTACTTTTGGAGGGACGAAAAACGGACTAATGGTAGGCGAAGTACTTGTTCCCTTACGCAAAGAACTGGCAGAAAACATAAGGTATTACCGCAAGCAGGCTTCCCAGTTGTATTCCAAAATGAGGTTTATATCGGCACAGTTTATTCCCTACTTCAACGAGGGTATCTGGCTGGAAAACGCACAAAATTCGAATGCTGCGGCACAAAAGCTGGCAGCCGGGATGCGAAAGGCCGGAGTTAAGCTGACGCAGGAAGTTCAATCGAATGCCGTATTTTTTACTCTTTCGGAAGAAGAAACAACTCAGCTTCGTGAGCGCTATTTCTTTTACGACTGGGATGTGGAGCAGAACGAAAGACGCCTTGTCTGTTCGTGGGATACTACGGAGGAAGATCTTGCAGGCTTTGTTTCCTATTTGAGGACTATCGTTAAATAACAATATATTTTGGAAGATTATAAATTCGAAACAATAAAATCATAAAATTATAAATTGAATATGTTTGACTTTCTGGATGTTTATCCCTGGCTTTTGCCGGTTATGATATTTTTCGGGCGGATTTTTGATGTGTCGCTGGGTACGTTACGCATCATTTTTGTATCGAAAGGTGAAAAATACATAGCTCCTGCCATCGGTTTTTTCGAAGTGTTTATCTGGGTGGTTATCATATCGCAGATACTTACCCGTGCCAATGACCTGGTGGCTTACCTGTCGTATGCCGCCGGATACGCTTCGGGAAATTATATAGGTATTCTTCTCGAGCAACGGATTGCCTACGGCATTATACTGTGCCGTATTTACACGCAGAAAAACGGTATGGAGCTGGTGCAGGTCCTGAACAAGATGAATTTCGGGGCAACGATGACGCACGGTAAAGGGTCGACCAATGAAGTGGATATAATTGAAACCGTTATCGATCGTAATCAAATGAAAGCCCTTGAAGATACGCTTACCGGTTTTGATGCCAATATCTTTTACGTGATTGAGGATGTGCGTACAAAACAGAACGGCATCTTTGCCAAAAGAAAAAATATCCTTACCCGGTGGAGGGTAGGGAAGTGAGGCCTAGAACTTATCCGTAAGCATATTGACCGTTCCTTTCCACGAACAGCCCAAACAGTACAACAGGGAAGTGTCGAATCCGTCCAGTGATTCGGCTTCGTGGATGGGATGTATTTCTTTATCTTCGGTAACGGTTACCACTAACCGTTCGCCTACCGCGTTCAGAACGTAGAACCGCCGGATTTTGCATTGGGGACAGAGGAGATTCTTCATACCCGTTTCGCTTCCTGCCAGATTTGTTCCATTTCGTCCAGCGTCATCTCTTTCAGTGAACGCCCCTGTTCCTTTACTTTCTGTTCCATGTAATTGAAACGGTAAATAAATTTTTGGTTGGTCCGTTCCAGCGCGTTGTCGGGATTAACCTGGTAGAGCCTGGCTGCATTAATAAGGCTGAAAAGTACATCGCCGAATTCTTGTTCGGTCCTCTCTTTGTCCAGATTCTCAATCTCGGTTTCCAATTCACCGATCTCTTCCTTTACTTTGTCCCACACATCGTGACGCTTATTCCAATCGAAACCTGAATTCCGGGCTTTATCCTGGATGCGGTACGCTTTTACGAGTGAGGGCAGGGAAGGGGGAACACCTTCTAGCACAGTGCCGTTTCCACCCTTTTCCTTAAGCTTGATTTGTTCCCACGATTTCTCGACAAAACTGGCCGAGTCAGCGTGTAAGTCTCCAAACACGTGCGGATGGCGAAAGATGAGCTTGTCACAGATAGCGTGGCAAACATCGGCAATATCAAAAGCTTGTTTCTCTTCGCCGATTTTGGCATAAAACACTACGTGCAGCAACAAGTCTCCGAGTTCTTTTTTTATTTCCAGGTCGCTGTTGTTGATGATGGCCTCAGCGAGTTCATACGTTTCTTCTATGGTGTTGGCCCGCAGACTTTCGTTGGTTTGCACATTGTCCCACGGGCATTTTTCACGCAGTTCGTCCATTATGTCGAGCAGTCGTCCGAATGCTTCCAGTTTTTGTTGCCGGGTGTTCATGGATTTATTTCTTGAAATTTCTCAGTCCTGTTTCGAGGAAATTTACATAATTGACAATGTTTTCATCGAAAGCGTGTGCCGGAGCAACCGGCTTTCCGGAATGGTCCAGAATAACGTAGTAGGGTTGCGATTGCGCGGCAAATTTGTGCCGTTGCAGGTAACTCCATTTGTCACCAACGGTTTTCAATTTGGTTTTTCTCCCGTTTTCTTCCACTTCGATCATTTCGGGCAATTTGGCTCTTTCGTCCACCATCAGTGTGATGTACACGAATTCGTTGTCGATCAGTCCCTTTACCCGTTCATCCACTAAAACTGTAGCATCCATTTTGTGGCAGTTCACGCATCCGTGTCCTCCGAAGCTGACTAACGCGGGTTTTCCGGTTTGTGCAGCGACAGCCATGCCAGTCTCGTAATCGGTATAAACTGTGTTGAGCGAGACTTCGTTCAATTTAAAATCTTGTGTGGATAGCGGAGGCAGGATAGAACTGATGGGCTTAAGGGGTGCACCCCACAATCCCGGAACAAGGTATAAGGCGAAAGCAAACGAAAAGACGGATAGGAACAGCCGGGGAATAGTCACGTGAGGAACATCGCTGTCGCCATGGAATTTCAGTTTTCCCAGCAGGTAGAATCCCAGGATACCGAAGATAACGATCCACAGAACCAGGAATATGTCGCGGTTGAGAATTCCCCATCCGTTTGACAAATCGGCTACCGACAAGAATTTCATTGAAACGGCTAACACAATGAATCCGAGCACTACCTTCACGGAGTTGAGCCAACTTCCCGATTTCGGAAGCGTTTTCAGCCACGACGGGAAAACAGCGAACAACGTGAACGGTATGGCTAAAGCAATGGCAAAGCCAAGCATTCCGATAGCGGGGGCCAGGTAACTTCCTTGTGTGGCAGCCTCTACAAGCAACCATCCGATGATCGGGCCAGTGCATGAGAAAGAAACCAACGCCAGCGTGAAAGCCATGAAAAAGAGGCTTATCAGGCCTGAGGTGCTGTCTACTTTGCTGTCCATCTTGTTGGTCCACGATGCCGGAAGCACCAGTTCAAACGCTCCCAGGAAAGACATGGCGAAAACGAGCAGCAACGCAAAGAAAATAAGATTGAACACGGCGCTCGTTGCTATATTGTTAAGTGCGCTTGCTCCGAAAATGGCGGTGATAATAAGGCCTAACGCAACGTATATAAAGATGATGGAGGCCCCGTACAGGGTTGCGTCGGCAACGGCTTTTCTACGGACTTTTTTGTTCCTGTTCAGAAAGAAGCTGACGGTGATGGGAATCATCGGCCAAACGCAGGGGGTAAGCAGTGCGGCAAAACCCCACAGCAACCCTTTCAGGAAAATGCTCCAAAGCGATGAGCTGCCGTCGTGTTGTGTGCCAAAAGCGTTCAATTCTTCGGTAACGGGTGTCCAGAGCAACTCTTTGTCAACCGAAATGGGTACTGCTGCCGGTGAGGAAATTAGTGAAGAGTCCTGCGAAAGGTTTCCGGTAGGGAGAACTGCGGTGCCAGGAGCCTCTGTCTCGGATGCTGCGGTTGATGCAGTTGCGGTAACCGTCTTAGGCAGATCCGCCGAGGTAAAAGAAAATTCATTGGGCAGCGGGGGAGTGCAACTCTTATCATCGCAAGCCTGAGCGCGTACATCGCCTGTGATGAGGAAGCTACCTTTGTCGGTAACTTTTATGCGTTGAATGAACCTCGCAGAGTTGTCAAAAGTCCCGATATTCATTTGAAAGACAGGGTCGTACTTAACTGTTGCCTGTTTTCCTGTGGCATTAAAATCACCTACGGCTTCCGCCCCTTTTATTTCATCGAAGTTCAATGAAGTGGGGTAGGGTCCGTTATCGGGAATTTTTGAGTCGTACATATGCCAGCCTTGCTGGATGGTTGCATCAGCGATCAGCTCAATTTCGCCATTTCCCTTGTCTTGCAGGCTGAACTTCCAGCTGATAACATGTTGTGGAAATGCCTGAGATAACACAAAGAGAAAAAATAACGAAGTAATTGTTCTTTTGAAATTCATTATCCGGTGGTTTTACGGTTTAACGCACAAAGATAGTAAAAGTTGAATAAACATCTTACGGATAGCAGGGTTATAAATCGAAAAAATGAGTTATAAACTCCTGAACCATCTCTTTTTGAACCAAAAGGCTACGTTGACCAATGCAATCATTACCGGAACTTCCACTAAAGGGCCTATAACCGCAGCAAAAGCTTCACCCGAATGGATGCCGAATACAGCAATGGCCACCGCAATAGCCAGTTCAAAATTATTGCTTGCTGCCGTGAACGAAAGGGTGGTGGACTGCTCGTAATTTGCTCCCGCTCTCTTGCTCATGTAGAAAGAAACCACAAACATGATCACGAAGTACAGTATCAGGGGAATGGCAATACGGACCACATCCAGCGGCAGTTTTACGATGTACTCGCCTTTCAGTGAAAACATGACAAAAATAGTGAATAACAATGCGATAAGCGTAAACGGACTGATTTTAGGAACAATTTTCCGGTTATACCAGTTCTCGTCCTTTACCTTAAGGCTGATATAGCGGGTAAGAAACCCTGCCAGCATGGGGATTCCCAAATAGATAAGGACGCTTTTTGCAATTTCCGCCATCGTTATGTTGGCTACCGAGTCGTTGGTGGGTAACCCAAACCATCCGGGCAGGACGGCTATGAAAAAATAGGCGTACAACGAAAAGAAAAGGATTTGGAACAGTGAGTTGAAAGCCACCAATCCGGCGGCATACTGACGGTCACCGTGAGCCAGGTCGTTCCATACGATCACCATGGCAATGCATCGGGCCAACCCGATGAGGATAAGACCGTACATATAATCGACATTGAACTGCAAAAACAAAATGGCCAGAAAGAACATCAGGACGGGACCGATGATCCAGTTCTGGACCAGCGATAAACCTAAAATCCGGGTGTTTTTGAAAACATCCCCCAGTTCTTCGTATTTTACTTTTGCCAAAGGTGGATACATCATGATAATCAGTCCGATGGCGATGGGGATATGGGTTGTTCCGACGGACAACGAATCCCAAAAACTGGCGATTGAGGGGAACAGCCATCCCGATAACACTCCGGAGAGCATCGCCATAAAGATCCAGAGCGTAAGGTAGCGGTCGAGTATTTTTAGTTTTGCTTTCATGCTTTACAATTGAGCTTTGATTTCTTCATCGTAGAGTTTTCTGAATGCTTCCTTTATCTCATGGCGAACACGGCGAAACTCGCTTTCTATAAATTCGGGTGTGCCGACGGCGTGGCTCGGATCGTCAAAGCCGATATGCAGCCTTTTCTTTACTTTTCCGGTAAATGCCGGACACACTTCGTTAGCGCCGCCACAAACGGTAATTACATAATCCCACGCATCGTTGAGGTATTTGCCTACCGGGTCGGATGTGTGGTGGCTGATGTCGATACCCACTTCCGCCATCGCTTTCACCGCACCGGGATTTAATTTCCCCGATGCCTCTGTTCCTGCTGAACAAACCGTGATATCCGGATTGAACGATTGCAGGAAACCGTGAGCCATCTGACTGCGGCAACTGTTCCCTGTACAAAGAATTAATATTTTCATACTGATTTGATTTTTAAAATGTTATTAATGTCTTTTAAACTGTGAATTTGAATATATAAGGACTTCCATTGTCAAAATTTTTCATGTAATTATAACGACTTACAGCCGGATACGGTAATGCTGAAAATTCCTGTTTCTCCTTTTTTGAAATCTTTAATTTCTTCCTCAGACATATATTTCGAAAGAACTTTATAGGGAATTGGTATTGGCTTCAACTTGTGAATTGCTACGTTCTCAAAACCGTTGTCATGGATGATATTGATATATTGATCCCGCGTAATGGCACCCGAAACACATCCTACATACATTTCTGCATCAGAGCGCAGGGTTTCAGGCAACTCACCTTTGGTCACTACATCGGAAACACAAAAATGTCCTCCGGGTTTCAGTACGCGAATCATTTCAGCAAATGCTTTGTGCTTATTGGGCACCAGATTTAGAACGCAGTTCGATACAATCACATCAAAATCGTTGTCAGAAAAAGGCATTTCTTCGATGTCGCCTTGCACAAATTCCACATTCATGAATCCGAGTTTCCGATTGTTTTCAATAGCTTTGGCAACCATCATGTCCGTGAAATCCAGACCCACGATTTTGCCTGTTTCTCCCACAATGGCGCGGGCTACAAAGCAATCGTTTCCGGCACCGCTTCCCAAGTCGAGCACACAGTCGCCAGTTTTCAGATTGGCAAACTGAGTAGGGAGTCCGCACCCCAAGCCCAAATCTGCATCGGGATTATAGCCTTCTACGGTGTTGTAGTCATCTCCAATCATGCTGAATTCAATTTTCTCACAACAACCCGAAGTTCCGCAACAGGATGATTTAATCTTATCATTTGACAAGCTTTGTTTGGCTATTGAACCATATTTTTCCTTTACAACCACTTTTAAATCTTTAGCATTCATATATTTAATTTGATTTTAGCTTTACTTAATTATAAACTTCCAAAAATTAATCCGGATAGGGTTGACAAAATAATGACTAACGCAGCATAGACAACTGTTTTCTGTGTTCCAATAATTCCACGGATAACCAATAAATTTGGCAAAGACATCGATGGCCCTGAAAGTAACAGTGCCAATGCCGGACCTTTCCCCATTCCCGAGGCGATTAATCCCTGAATAATTGGAACTTCTGTAAGTGTGGCAAAATACATAAACGCACCCACAACGGAGGAAAGAAAATTCGATTTGAATGAGTTTCCGCCCACAGCCCAGGCAATCCATTCGTTCGGAATTATTCCGGGAATAGCCACATTATCGTGCGTGGAACCCAGCAAAAATCCGGCAATGACCACGCCTATTGCCAATAAGGGAACAATTTGTTTCGTAAACTCCCACGATGAAAGAATCCACTTCTTGTTTTCTTCGTCGTCCGCTTTGTCCGTTAATCCAAGGAATGCGACGGCAGCAATTCCTATTACCATTGAAATGACTGGATTCCTGAAAATAAATGTACTTACGGCTGTAACCACTACGGCAGCAACTACTTTCCATGTTTTCATCTTCAGAATGAAAATCAGGGCTGTAGCCAGTACCAGACTAAAAACACCGGTAATGTACCACTTGTTTTCCCATATAAAATGCCAAAAGCTATTTGTGTCGTCTGATGTGGGTTTTCCCCAATTGGCAAAAACCAAAATCAGTACCAGTGTGAAAAAGAAAATAGATGTTTGCCACAACGGTCGTTTTTCGGGTTCAGGAATAATGTTCATCTGTTCATCGGCCCGTACTTTTTCCTCTTTTCGGTAAATGAACGCCATAATCAAACCGATGATAATGCTGAACGAAACGGCTCCAATAACGCGTGCTGCTCCCAATTCCCAACCTAAAATTCGGGCGGTAAGAATTATAGCAAGAATGTTAATGGCAGGACCTGAATATAAAAAAGCGATAGCGGGTCCTAATCCGGCACCACGTTTATGAATACTCGAAAACAAGGGTAAAATCGTGCAGGAACAAACCGCCAGAACAGTTCCCGAAACAGCAGCCACCGTATAGGCAACCCATTTTTTTGCTTTTGCTCCAAAATATCTGATAACGGAGCCTTGACTGATAAAAACCGAAATAACTCCCGCTATTAAAAAAGCGGGTAACAAACAAAGTACCACGTGCTCCCGGGCGTACCATTTCGATAAATCGAAAGTGGCATCCATGGCCGTGTTGAACACGTTGCTGTGAATAGGCAAGAAATATATCGCCAAGAACACAACAACAAAAGTGACAAGTATCTTAAATTCTTTTCTGATTTCCATTTTCTAAAAATAAAAGCTGTACGTGTAATAAATTCCTATAATGATAAAGATTAAGGCAATGGCTTTACTAAACCATTTTTCGAATTTCTGAACGCTGTTGTAAAACCGCCCAACTTCGGCAAAACTGAAAGCCAGTAGCCACGCCACAATAATTACAGGCAATGCTGTTGCAATAGCAAATACAACTGGAAAAAAATATCCTCCTGCTTCCATTGCCGACATCGGTATAAGCATTCCGAAGTAGAATATTCCGCTTGTCGGACAAAATGCCAAGGCGAAAAGTACACCCAGCCAAAGTGCACCCCAACCACCTTTTTTTCTGATTTTTTCAGAGTTTTTCCCACTGAACCCGAATTTGGGCAAATTCAGCTTGTGTCCGTACAACATAAACAGCCCGATAATAATTAATAGTGGGCCGATAATGACACCGCCGAATTTCGCAATGAACTTTTGAATTCCGTAAAGGCTTGAACCTTGTTTGAGGATGAAAATCAGAATGATGCCTAATGCCGTGTATGAAACTATTCTGCCCAATGTGTATAGTAACCCGTTTCTGAAAATTCTTTTTTTATCTTCAATGTCTTTACTTATGTAGCCAATAGCGGTAATGTTGGTAGCTAGCGGACAAGGACTGATTGCGGTAAGCAACCCGAGAATGAATGCCGTAATAAACGGAATGTTACTGCTTTCGAGTAAGTTTTGAAGAAACTGCTCCATATAAGGATTAATTGGCCAAAAATTCGTTTATTTTTTCGCTTAATCCCCTTTTGAAGGCATCGGGATTGTTGCGGGCATTGGTAAAAGCAAACTCTGTGAGATTGTTTACTGATTCCTGATCTTTTTTCCAGTCGTTGACAAAAAGCGATGACCACGCCACTTCGTACCTGTCGGCGATGGCCTTATTTTCCGGCTTGGAGATATCCACTATTTTGAATATCAATTTTTTGCTGTTAATGGCGTCAGCGAAACTGCTTTCGATCAGACTTTTGGTTTCTGCTTCGATGGCCTGACAGGTTGGACAACGCTGTGTGCCGTGAAAATAAATTACCTCCACCACGTCGCCCGATGGAGCAAATTCATCTGTGGATTGATTGGTGGTTTGTTCCGCTTTTTTATTTTGATTACAACTTATCGTGAATAGTCCGATAAGGCAGATAAAGATTAACTGTTTCATTGCGCTACTTTTTCAATAGATTTTTTACTTGTTCGAGTGATAATTTTTTTCCTGACGATACCACTTTTTCGTTGATAACCAATGCCGGAACGGAGAACACATTGTACTGCATAATTTTTACCATGTCCTCTTCTTTTACCACATTAGCCTCAATACCAAGTTCAATTACCGCTTGTTTTGTAGTTTCGTACAGTGTTTTGCAACTTGGACATCCTGTTCCTAAAATTTTAATTTCCATAATTTCTGTATTTTATTGATTTTATTGTTTATAGTTCGTCAAACAACGAACATTGTTTGTAAAAAATTTTTAGCAATTATTTTTGATTTCCGATGCGAAAAAGTTTCCAAACAGGTTGCGGGCAATTTCCCAGTTCTCTTTGTTGATGCAATACTTCACTTTGGGAGTTTCAATTTCACCCTGAATAAGCCCGGCGTTTTTCAACTCTTTCAGGTGTTGCGATACGGTTGCCTTGGCATTGGGAAACACATCGTGGATATCGCCGAAATAACACGACTCCTGCGACAGCAAAAACTGGATGATCGCCACCCGGGTAGGATGTCCCAGCGCTTTAGCGAATGCTGCAATTTGTTTGTCTGTTGCTTGTTGGGCACTCTCTTTTTTCTTAACCATAGCAATTTGTTGTTCGCAAAAGTACGAACAAAATGTATATTTGCAAATTTTTTTTTAAAAAAAAAGAGACTGTTTTAAAACACCAACCTCCGGAGAGATGAATATTTGGATATTTGTTCTCAGATAGGTTTCCTTATAAAAAATGAGGGTGAAATCACATTGTGATACACCCTCGTATAAGTTTTCCGGTAACGAAAATCACTTAAAGACCAATACGCGTTTTTCCAACGGTTCGTGCGTTTTTTCACCCGGTTCCGCTGAGGGAGTGCCAAAAGGCATTTGTGCGACAAGTTTCCAGTCTTGGCTAATGCCCCATTCTTTTTGAATCCCTTCATCGATAAGCGGATTGTAATGTTGCAACGACGCCCCAAACCCTTCATTCTCCAACGCCATCCAAACCAGTATTTGGTTTATAGCGGTAGAATGCTCGCTCCATTGCGCAAACTTTTCGCTGTATGAGGGCATGTTACCTTGTAAGCCTTTAACCACAGACATGTCTTCGAAAAAGAGTACCGTACCGTACCCTGCAAGAAAAGAGCCGTTCACTTTTTCTTCGGTTTTTTTCCATGCCTCCTCCGAATGGCTTATCTTTTTTAACTCAGCTTTGGTGAGTTCCCATAATTTTTTATGATTTTCACCCAGAAGTAATACCATTCTCGCCGATTGCGAATTGAAAGGCGATGGGGCCCAATAGGCTACATGTTCAATGATTTTCTGTATTTCTTCGTCCGAAATAAGTGATTCACTGCTCAATTGATAATAGGTTCTTCTATCTTGGATAGAATCCTGCAAACTTTTATTTTTCATATTTCAATTTTATGTTTATGTTTTTTATGTTGTATCTATATAACAAAAATAGTATAAAAAAGTTCTTGATATAGATTTGATCTATATTGTGAGGCGTCAAAAAAGTTTTCAACATATTTTGTTGATAAACTCATCATAATAAAAACGCCAAAAATTGGGATGTTTAAAATTTACGGGATAACTTTGAAGTCTTTTTGGAAAAGATCTTGTATAACAAAATGGAGAAACAGAAGCGACAAAGAAACACAAAAATCATCGAAAAAACTGTCATTGTACCCGAAATCGGAAAATTACCGCCGCAAGTACCGGAACTGGAAGAAGCAGTGTTGGGAGCATTGATGCTTGAAAAAGATGCTTATTCAGTGGTGAGCGATATATTAAAACCCGAAAGTTTTTACAATCCCGTTCACAACATAATCTTCGGAGCCATCCAAGGCTTGGCAGTTCAGCAAAAACCGGTGGATGTCCTCACCGTGGTGGAAGAATTAAAACGGCGGGGTGAACTTCAATCTGCCGGGGGAGCAGTCTATATTGCCGAGTTATCTGAAAAGGTGGCATCAGCAGCGCATATCGAATACCATTCCCGGATTATTGCCCAAAAATACTTGGCCCGGGAATTGATTTCATTTTCTTCTGAAGTGACGCAGCAGGCTTTTGATGAAACCATTGATGTGGATGATTTGATGCAGGAGACGGAAGGACGCCTTTTCGAAATTTCACAGCGAAACGTAAAAAAAGATGTTATTCAGATTAATCCCGTTATCAAGGAAGCGATGAAGATTATTCAACTCGCTGCAAACCGAAAAGATGGGATGAGCGGTATTCCTACCGGATTTAACCAATTGGACAAGCTGACCATGGGATGGCAAAATTCCGACCTTATCATTATTGCCGCCCGGCCCGCCATGGGAAAAACGGCTTTTGTGCTTTCCATGGCGAAGAATATAGCCATCAATTTCGAACATCCTGTGGGTTTTTTCTCGCTTGAGATGTCCAATGTACAACTGGTAAACCGTTTGATTGTGAATGTTTGCCAGATAAAGGGTGAAAGCATCAAGAGCGGAAGGTTGTCGCAAGACGAGTGGGATCGGCTGGATATTAAAATTAAAGAACTTTACGATGCACCGATATTTATTGATGATACCCCCAGTTTATCGGTGTTTGAATTGCGAACCAAGGCCCGTCGACTGGTGCGTGAGCATAATGTGAAGATTCTGGTCATTGACTATTTGCAGCTGATGAATGCCAGCGGGATGAGTTTTGGTAGTCGTGAGCAGGAGGTCAGCATGATATCCCGGTCGCTGAAAGGTTTGGCAAAGGAGTTGAACATTCCCATAATTGCGTTGTCGCAATTAAATCGGGGTGTGGAAAGTCGTCAGGGCAATGAAGGAAAACGTCCGCAACTTGCCGACCTGCGTGAGTCGGGGGCCATTGAACAGGACGCTGACCTGGTTTGTTTTATTCACCGGCCTGAATACTATCGGATTACGGAGGATGAAAGTGGAAACTCACTCATCGGTATGGCAGAAATAATTGTGGCAAAACACCGTAACGGGCCGACAGGTATTGCTACCATGCGTTTTGATAATGAATATGCCCGGTTCGAAAACCTGGACGATCATAACACCAGCCGAAAAAGAACCAACTACATTGAACGCACTTCAAGGATGAATTCAAGGCAATCTGACAGAGAGTCAGAGGCTGTTCCCGAGATGACTTCGACCGATTTCATGACCGAAAACAGAAAAGAAGAACTCCCTTTTTAAAAAATTCAAGAATGAAATAACAATGAACAAAGTTCAACATTTTTTTTCAATACTTATCTTGCCTGCATTTGTTATGTTTGCGGTTTCTTGTGACAGTGTGAATTCCGATGCAAAGAAGGCGGCTACCTTTACCAATAAATCCATTGAAAAGACCAGCCAGTTGAAGTTGGAAGAAGCAGAAAAGCTGTACAGAAAATCACAGATAATCATTAAAAAGTACGAGTCGCACCGGAAAGGGGAAAAATTCAGTAAACTTTACCAACAATACCGTGACGAAGGAAAAATCAATCCTCAAGAACAGAATCGCCGATAAAGTTGTTATCACTTTAATTAACACAAGCGAAGACACATAAATAATTATTATTTGTAATTTTGCCCTTTACTAGTTTTTATTGGAAAATTTAAAACAAACGGAATGCATACGTCACTCGGAATGAGAAAAATAGTGTTGGTCATCCTTTTTGCTGCCTTCTTTACGGCGATTAGTGGTGCCCAAATACCTGCACTTGAAAAAATCACTACAAACGGGCAACCCTTTTATAAGTATAAAGTTAAATCGGGTGAAGGGTTACTGGCCATTTCACGGACTTTCAATGTTACGGTAGACGAAATTCTAAAGCATAATCCTACAGCAGGTTCAGGATTGAAAAATGGCCAGGAGCTGCTGATTCCGGTTCGAGAGGGCTTAACGGCCTCAACCGTTTCCGCTCCACTAACCCAATCCGGCCAGCAACCCCCTCTTGACCAAAATCACACTTTCCGACATACTATAGCCCGGGGAGAAACCCTGTATGGTATTGCACAGATGTACAACACGAGTGTTGACGAAATTATCCGTAACAATTCAGGGCTGACAGAAAATATTGCCGAAGGACAGGTTATCGTTGTGCCGCAGCAAAGATCACTTTCGTCTACCCGTGAAAATTACCGCTACCATACGATTCTCCCGAAAGAAACGCTTTATTCGGTTTCAAGGACATATTCGTTAAAACCGGAAGACCTGATCGCCGCCAATACCGGCTTGTCCGTAGAAACATTCCAAATAGGGAAAACCATCCGGGTTCCTTTCTATCAGATGCAGGCAGATTTTATTCCGTATGAGCAACAGACTCAAAACGTGACGCATAAAGTAAAAAGGGGAGAAACACTCTATTCTATTTCGCAGGCTTACGATGTTCCTGTTGAATCAATTGAAAAAGCAAATCCCATACTTGTTGCAGGGCTGAAAACAAATATGGAGTTAATTGTTCCTGTCAAAGTTTCCCGGTTGGATGAAAATGCCCGCACGAGAGAAATTGAGGCAAACCGGTTACTCAGCCTGAGCAATGAAACGCAAAAGACAGACGTGATCAGGGTGGGCCTTCTCCTTCCTTTCCTGGACAAATCAGGTGGACAGCACCTACGATTGCAGGAGTATTATGAAGGTTTTCTGTTGGCTGTGGAGAAAATGAAAAAAGAGGGGGCCAACATCGAAGTGTATGTTTTTGAAATCGGCAGCAGGGCAAAGCTAGAAAGCTTACTGGGAACTCTGGAAATGGAATCACTTCATCTTTTGATTGGGGGCATGACGGATGATCAGATCAGCCTTATATCCAATTTTTCTAAAAAGCACAACATCAAATACATCATTCCCTTTTCTTCGAAAAACAGTGAGGTTCAGAACAACAACCATGTATTTCAGGTAAATTCGCCTCAGTCTTATTTTTATTCCAAGGCATCCGGAGTCTTTATGGAAACATTCAGGAATGCCAACGTAGTTATTGTGAATGCTCCCGGACGATCCGATAAAGCCGAGTTTCTCTCTACCCTAAAAGCGGACTTGAGGCGGAGAAATATTCGCTATCAGGAACTTTCCCTCACATCAAACCTTTCAACGGACATGTTGCCGTTACTTAATAGCAATGGAGAAAATGTAATTGTTCCCTCTACCGGAGATTCGGGTTCGTTGCGAGAAATTACCGCTGCCCTCACACAAGTACATCAGGCTCGCCAGGGAGTTATAACGCGGCTGTTCGGATACCCGGAGTGGCAGACATACAGTACAGAGATGAAAAAATTGTTTCACCAGTACGGAACTTATTTTTATACATCGTTTTATGTGGATGAACAGGATGTGGAAACCCGGCAATTCGCTGAAAACTTTAAGTTGTGGTATGGCCGTGACCTGATCAATACTTATCCCAAATACGGTATGTTTGGATACGATACCGGAATGTTTTTCCTGAATGCTGTTTATCGTTATGGAACAAATTTCGAACAACGAATAAACCGGATACCGTCGAATTCACTCCAGTTTTCTTTCAAATTTGATCGGGTCAATAACTGGGGAGGGTTCATTAACACCGGATTGTATCTTATTCATTACGATGCAGGAAACGTTGTACACAAAATCAATAAAAGCCGCTAAATGAAACGTTTGTTGCCGGGAATTTTGTTGTTTATCCTTTCCTCTGTGCAGGTTTTTGCACAAAAAAATGATTTTGAGAAAGAGTTTTATATCGGAGTGGGAGGGGGAGCACTTATGTCGACAGTTGATTTTGTTCCGGCTATTTTACAGAAATCTTCTCTGGGTATTCACGGTGGCATTTCGGCAAAATACATTTCGGAAAAACACCTGGGATTGATGGTCGAATTGAACTACGCCCAGCGGGGGTGGACAGAGGATTTTCCCGCCGAAAGTGGATTTTCTTACAACAAAACACTGAATTACCTGGAGGTTCCTTTTATGACACATATCTACTTCGGCAATAATGTCCGGTTTATTATCAACGCGGGACCACAACTTGGCTTTCTGTTGGGAAGCTCTGACCATATGAACGAGGCCCTGTCTGCCGATATTGCCGCTAAAAGAGAGGAAAATCCTGAAGCACAAGTAGGCATGCAATACATTTTGAAGCCCAGGAGTTTTGATTATGGCCTTATCGGTGGTGTTGGAATGGAACTGAAAACGGGAGCGGGTAATGTAGAACTTGAAGGCAGATATTATTTCGGGTTGGGTGATATTTTCGAAAACAGGAAAACGAAAGAAAATTTCTTTTTTAACCGTTCTGCCCATCGCATCATCGAGGCGAAACTTTCCTATTTCTTTAAAGTGAAGTAACGTACAATACAGTCGGGAGCAACCTGTAAAAATCAAGTAAATATTTTTTTGCTATTTAGTTGGTGAATAAAAAAAAAGGACTACTTTTGAACAAAAATATATGAATATATGTTCATATGTTGATTTGATAAAAAAACAATGGAGTTTAGCATGCTGGAAATAAAGGAACAAAAGGTGGATAAAGCGCAATTCGAAGAGGCAGCGTACATGCTGAAAGCCTTGGCAAATGAAATCAGGTTAAGTGTGATTACCTTGTTGTCTAACGAGAAGGAAAAATCGGTATCTGAGTTGCAGGAAGCTATTGATTGTGAACAATCGCTGCTTTCGTATCACCTGACCGACATGCGTGCAAAAGGTATTTTAAATTGTCGCAGGAGCGGAAAAAATTGTTTTTATTCCATTAGAAACAATCGGGTTATCCAACTGTTGAGTTGTATCATAGATTGTAATTGACAAAAAATAAATATGAAGGAATTTTTCACAAAACATGGATTGAAAGTTGCAGGAGTCATTGTTGGTGCCATCGGAGGTTACCTGTATTACTATTTCGTTGGCTGCGGCACGGGCAGTTGTCCCATCACTTCAAATCCGTGGAGAATGACGATTTACGGTGCCATTTTGGGACTGCTAATTTTTGATATTTTTAAGAAAGAAGAAGGTAGAGGCAAAGAGATAAAGAACATTAAATAAAGAAATTATATACAAAACAAACAACAATATGAAAATTAAACTTATTATCGCCGCACTTGTGACATCGTTTATGTTTGCCGCGTGCAGCAATAACACCGGCAAATCAACATCATCGCCACAGGCAGCTGTAACTCAACAGGAAACTAATTTAAATAAAACAAATATGACTAAAACAATTCATTTAACAAAAGCTGATTTTCTAACGAAAGTTGCAAACTACGAAAAAAATTCCCAAACATGGGAATACCTGGGTGATAAACCCGCTATTATAGATTTTTATGCCGATTGGTGTGGTCCGTGTAAAATGGTAGCCCCTATACTGGAACAACTGGCTGCAGAATACGAAGGACAGATTTACATTTATAAAGTGGATACCGAAGCAGAGCAGGAACTGGCTGCCGATTTTGGAATCCGCAGTATCCCGACGTTGCTTTTCGTCCCGATGAACGAAGCTCCGCAAATGGCACAGGGTGCATTACCGAAAGATGCTTTTAAGCAGGCTATCGACGAAGTTTTACTCAAAAATTAAAAGCCCGGGATCATGGACAAAATGTTTTTCGAGAGTAAAAGCAGGTATGCTTTCGACGAGACGGTTGAAAGACTCAAGAATATCATCGCTGAAGCAGGATGGCGTGTTACGCACACCCACGATCTGAAAGAGACGATGAATAAGAACGGGTATGAAGTTCTTCCTGTAAAAGTCATAGAACTCTGCAATCCGAAATATGCTTACCGTATGCTTTCGGCCGATGAGTTGAGAATTTATGGAAACATGATGCCCTGTCGCATTTCTGTACACGAAAAAGCCGATGGGAAAACCTATGTTTCACGCATGAACTCGGCTTTGTTTGCTTCTCAAATAGGTGGAGTAGTGGAGGAGGTTATGAGTGGTGCGTATCACGATGCCGAAAGTTTTGTGGCACAAATTGCGGAATAGCACTTGAGATTTATTTTTGTTTTAATAACTTGTTATGAATGAAAAGCGGGTGCACTCGGGATGAGTGTGCCCGCTTTGCCTGAATTCACGATTATATATTCATCCAACGGGTGATAGCCGTGAAAATATTTTCTCTTTCTTTCACCGGTTTTTCTTCAACTTGCTTTGGGGCAAGTACCTTTAATCCCTTGTGGTACATTTTCACTTCAATGTCCTTTTCGGTATTCACCGGTTCCCCGTCAACGTGCAATATGCCTGGTTTTTTTCTTTTAATGATGAGGTTGCTGGTGACTAACGAGATCATCTTGCTGTTTTTATCGATATTCCGGGTAAAAAGTTGCAGCGTGGTTTGTGGAATTTCATTGGGATTAAGCGGCTTCAGTATAGATACATTCATTTTCCCGTCTTCCATATCGGCACCGGGTGCAATGTATACTTCGTTCCCGTATTGGGAGGCATTGGCACAGGTAAGAAGAAATGCCCGTTCGTTAAGTGTACCTTCGTCGTGCGTGATTTCGTACTCTTCCGACCTGAACTCGACCACGCCTTCCACAATGTTGCGGACGTAGCCCAGGGGGCCGCGTTTTTTTTCTTCGGCAAACTTGTCGCTGATAAACGCATCAAATCCAACGCCGCAGGTGCAAAAGAAAATATGCCCGTTGGCAGAGCCGTAATCTATGGTTCGGACATTGCCTTCGAGTATGGTTTGTATGGCTTTTTCTGAATCTATGGAGATATGCAGGTCGCGTGCCAGTCCGTTCCCCGATCCAAAAGGAATGATTCCCAGAATGGTATCGGTATTCACCAGGGCTTTTGCCACTTCATTTACCGTGCCGTCGCCTCCGACAGTCAGCACATAAGCAAATTTGTTCTTCACAGCCTGTTTGGCAATTTCAGTGGCATGCCCGGGATAGCCGGTGATCCGGATAATTACATCGAATTGGGTTTGATCGAATGCGGAGGCCACTTCTTCAGGGATATTTTTCTTCGATTCTGTTCCCGATACCGGATTGATTATGACGCAAACGCGGGTTTTCTCCATATCTTGTATTTTGTACAAAAATAAGATAAAAACTGTTTCTCCGGTATTTTAATGATTATTTATTTGCCCTTTCGGGCATTGTTGAGTACTTTTGCAGCTTACAAACAAAAAAGTTTTCCGGCTTACAGGATGCCTTTATTCAACAGGTACCCGTTGTTTTGTTAAGACTATTGCTGCTGAAATGAATCGGCCTGCCGGCTGGCAGGTAAGATGAAGCCGGATAACAACTATTCAATGTATGACAAACCCCGACAGTTTAATTTTTGATATGGACGGAACCCTTTGGGACAATGTTGATTCTTACGTCATTGTCTGGAATAAGGGATTGGAAATAAATGGTTATCGTTCACGGGTTACCCGTGACGACCTACTGGGCCTTATGGGAAAAGAAGCGCGTGTCATGCTCGACGCTGTTCTCCCCAGTGCGTCAAGAGCGGCTCAGGATGAGTTGTTTGACGAGGTTGTCCGGCAATACCATTTGCTGGTCCCCGTTATGAAACCGCATATTTACGAAGGTGTTTATGAGGGATTGGAAAAACTATCGGAGAAATACCCGTTATTTCTGCTCAGCAACTGCGAGAAAGGAGGTCTGGTGAACTTTATGAAGCACACTGGAACAGCACACCTCTTTACCGATTATATGGAGCATGGAGAAAACCTGAAACCCAAGTCGTTTAATATGAAACTACTCAAGGAACGGAATAACCTGCAATTTCCTTTGTATATAGGTGATACCGATTCGGACAGCAAAGCTTCTTCAGAGGCCGATGTGCCGTTTGTGTTTGTGACTTACGGATTTGGGAAAACAGACAAGTATACCTACACATTCGATTCGTTTCCGCAGCTTGTCGAATTCTTTTTAAATATATAGTTTGTCCTTGTTCTGGGGTACAGGTATGTGTTTTGAGCTCTTTTATTCTTTATTCTAAAAAATATGCAAAGCAGCTTTATTCTTATCGTTATAGCCGTCTATTTCCTGTTGCTGATGTTCATTTCCCACCTCACTAGCCGGAAGGGGTCGGACAACGATGCTTTTTTCCGTGCCAACAAATCATCCAAATGGTACATTGTGGCGTTCGCGATGATCGGAACATCTATTTCGGGTGTAACGTTTGTATCTGTCCCGGGAATGGTCCGTAACCTCGATATGACCTATATGCAGATGGTACTGGGATTCTTTTTTGGATATCTGGTCATTGCCTACGTACTTTTACCGTTGTATTACAGGCTGAACCTGACAACCATATACGGTTATCTTGAACAGCGTTACGGACAACGATCCTATAAAACCGGGGCGTGGTTTTTCCTGCTTTCTAAAATTGTGGGTGCAGCCGCCCGGCTATACCTGGTCGCGTTTATTCTTCAGTCGTTGGTTTTTGATGCCTGGGGTGTTCCCTTTGTTGTAACGGTTGTCGGGATTATTCTCATTATATGGCTGTACAGCCATAAAAGCGGCATCAAAACCATCATATGGACGGATTGGGTTCAGACCCTGCTTTTTCTGACTGCCCTGGTGCTGATCATCTGGCAGGTAATGGCACGCCTTGATTTTAGTTGGGGCGACACATTCCGGGCAATAAGCGAGAGTCCGCATGCGCGTATTTTCGTGTTTGACGATTGGGCAAGTACGCAAAATTTCTTCAAACAATTTTTCAGCGGGATGTTTATTACCATTGTGATGACGGGGTTGGATCAGGACCAGATGCAGAAGAACCTGACGATAAAGAACCTGAAAGATGCCCAGAAAAATGTGGTCTCCTATGGCCTTGCTTTTGCCCCGATCAACCTGTTGTTCTTGTCGCTGGGTGTTTTGCTTCTTGTTTATGCGCAGCAAAACGGAATTGTACTTCCCGAAGTGTCCGACAATATTCTTCCGGTCATTGCCAGTCAGCACCTGGGACAAGTGGTATTGGGAATTTTCATAACGGGGATTGTGGCGGCTGCCTTTTCAAGTGCCGACTCAGCGCTGACAGCACTCACTACATCGTTTTGCGTAGATATCCTGGAGATGAAAAAGACCGACAATCCCGATACGGAGCGTAAGAACGTAGCAACACGCCGCCGGGTACATCTGGTTATAAGCGTTATTTTTGTTCTTATTATCCTGCTGATAGAGGCCATCGGTTCCGACAGCATCATCACTGCGATTTATAAACTGGCCTCTTATACCTACGGCCCGCTGCTCGGATTGTATTTCTGCGGATTGTATACCCGGGTAAAGCCTGTCGACAAATGGGTGCCGTACATTGCCGTCGCTGCACCGGTTATCTGTTTTGTTTTTGAAACCGTGATGAAACAGGTTTTGGGCTACCAGGTGGGTTATGAACTCTTGCTTGTCAATGCTGCACTTACCGGAACCGGCCTTTGGATATTGTCGTTAAACAACTATAAACCTTTAACCCTCAACCCGTAACCCTATGCTTATCAAATCTGCCGAATTTATCATCAGTAACACCGATTACCTGAAGTGTCCGCAGGACGGAAAGCCTGAATATGCTTTTATCGGACGTTCCAATGTTGGAAAATCATCGCTTATCAATATGCTGACCAACCGGAAAGGATTGGCCATGACCTCATCCACACCTGGAAAAACGATGCTGATCAACCATTTTCTGATTAACGGAGAATGGTATCTGGTAGATTTACCGGGATACGGCTATGCCCGACGTGGAAAGGAAAACCGGGATCGGTTGCAACAGATAATCGAAGATTACGTGCTGGAACGTGAAGCGCTGACCTCACTTTTTGTATTGGTGGACAGCCGCCACGAGCCTCAGAAAATAGATTTGGAGTTTATGGAATGGCTGGGCGAAAACGGCGTTCCCTTCGGCATTGTTTTTACCAAAGGCGATAAGCAGGGACCCGTTCGCCTGCAGCAAAACGTGGATGCTTACAAACAGAAATTGCTGGAAAGGTGGGAAGAACTTCCACCCGTCTTTGTTACCTCCTCCGAAAAAAAATTGGGTAGGGAAGAGTTGCTCGATTATATTGAGAAAATAAACAAACTCCTTCGTTAAATAATTGAAAACCTTATTGATATTCGATTAATCTGTCGGAGAAAGGGGCGGCTTATCCCGTGTCGAGAATTTTTTACGGAAACCAGAAGGACTATGCCCGGTGTTCTTTTTGAAAATCCGATACGCATTTCTCACATCGTTAAACCCGGCCTCAATAGCGATATCCAACGAGCTTTCCTGAGTTGTCAATAATTTATAAGAGAAAAATTCTATTTTCTTGTCTATTATAAATTGATAAATGGAGGTGCCCATGGCTTCTTTGAACTTTTTTTCAAGGCTTCTTCGGCCCAGCGGAACCATTTGTGTCAGTTCATCGATGGAGAGATCAGAAGCGAAATTTTTTTCAAGATGTTCAATTATCTTTAAGATATATTTGTTTGCAATATTGTATTTTTCTGTAGATTGCCGTTGTTCAATACGTATTGGCTTCTTGATGATGTTGAAAGGAATATTTTTTTTGTTTATAATCAGTTTATGAAGTTTCTTGCCAGCAACATATCCGATATTTTCGTCATCGGTCACTATGGATGAGATGGACGGATAGGATAAGTTACAGATAAGCTCGTCATTATCTACACCCAGTAAAGATATTTCATTCGGGATGTCGATATGGTTTATTTTACACATTTCGGCCACCTGCAGAGCAAAATAGTCGTCACAAGCAAAAACGGCAACCGGCTTTGGAAGGGAAGATAACCATTTATTTAATTTTATGTGACTTCGGCTCCATTGACTGTTGGTTAGATATTCCGATTCAAAATAGTAATAGTTTCCTCCTAATTTTTCTACTTCGATACGGTACCCCTCCGCTCTGCCTTTTGACCACAAAAAATTTTTATTGCCATAAAAAGCAAAATTCTTAAACCTTTTTTGGGCAAAAAAATTAGCGGCGATCGCACCCACTTCCATATAATCACCGGAAATTTTTGAAAACCAATCGGCATTATCTTCATAGTTTTGAAGAAATACAGGAATATCCAGTTTTTTTAAAAATTTAATTTCACGGTATTCCCATTGAACAATAACCGCATCGATCCCCCATTCTTTAATTTGCTCTAAGACCCCCTCTTCACCGTACAACATTTTATAATACAGAGGCAACCGGTAAAATATCCAAGGGCCGTTTTCATGGGCATAACGAACCAGCCCGGACAGAAAACGACGGCTAAACTCAGTGGCAGAATCTATAAGGACAAGTATTTTAATCATTGCTTATTGTTGGAATTTATTTACCCGAATTTAAATCAACGTTCTCATAGTAACACTAGAAACCGTAGAATGTTCCATAATTGTGATTATTTCTATGAATATATTCGTGATAAGCCACATTGGATTCGTTAATTATATCATAAGATGTTGTAACGGAGACTATCTTTGCTAAAAGATAAACCGGTTACACCAGAATACGGATAAGGTTCATGGGAAAAACCGGAAAAGGGTATTTATCTTGAAGCAGATGAAAATGTTTATTGATGAAACTTTATAATTAAGATAAGAAATGACAACTGAAATTAAACAATTCAAGAAAGAAAATCTTACGGTTCGTATTTTTACGGACGAGGCTTCTGCCGGAAAAGGCAGCGCGGACTTTGTGGCCAAACATTTGAATTACGCTATTCGGGCCAAGGGGCATGCTAATCTGATCTTAGCCACCGGCGCATCGCAATTTGCCTTTATCGAGGCAATAAAAACGCTCCCCGTCGATTGGAGTAAAATTACCGTATTCCATTTGGATGAGTATAGGGATTTGCCCGAAACCCATCCGGCCAGTTTCCGAAAATACCTGAAAGAAAGAATCCTCGATGAAGTAAAACCATATCAGGTTAATTACATTCATGGCGATGCCAAGGATATTGAACGTGAAATAGCCCGCTATGAAGAACTGTTGAAAGCTGCCAAGATTGATGTAGCATGCATAGGTATTGGGGAGAATGGGCATATCGCCTTTAATGATCCCGAAGTTGCCGATTTCAACGATCCGCAATTGGTGAAAATAGTGCAGTTGGATGATATCTCACGCCGGCAGCAATTGGGAGAGGGATGGTTCTCTACTCTCGAAGAGGTACCTAGAGAAGCTGTTAGCCTGACAATTCCTGCCATCATGCGTTGTAACGTAATCAGTTGTATGGTGCCGGATAAGCGAAAAGCCAATGCTGTTTACAATACACTGAATGCGGAAATAACGACGGCATGCCCGGCGACGATTTTAAGGAGGCATCCTTATACAGTACTGTTTTTGGATGGAAACTCCGCCTCTCAATTAAAATAAAAATAGATTTCTCCATGCAAATCAATAGAAGAAATTTCCTTAAAGCGGCAGGAGTTGCAACTGTATCTGCCATGCTGCCGACCAAAGGGATAAGCCGTGAAATACCTGCGGAGAAACAACAGTCGAGCAAGTCTTTAGAAAAAATATACCGTGAAGCCTATAAAAAACATTCGCAAAAATTTAATATGTGCGGGTATACTGCACCCAAACTGGAAACAGTAAGAGTGGGGTTTGTAGGCGTGGGGAACAGGGGAAGTGCGGCCGTAGAAAGAATCAGCCGCATTGACGGAGTTAAAATTGTGGCCATTTGCGATGAACTTTCCGAGCATGCGGAGAAAGCCAAAGCGCGTATTCAAACACCTGGACATCCGGCCCTTGTTTATTCGGGAAAAGAAGATAGCTGGATGGAGATGTGCCGGAGAGATGATATTGATCTTGTATATGTTGCCGCCCCCTGGGAATGGCATGCACCCATTGGGGTATATTCCATGAAACAAGGCAAGCACGTGGCACTGGAAATCCCAGTCGCAACCACAGTAGAGGATTGTTGGCAATTAGTAGAAACTTCAGAGGAAACCAAAAAACATTGTGTGATTCTGGAGAACTGTTGTTACGATTTTTTTGAATTACTGACTTTGAATCTCGCACGCAATGGTTTTTTTGGAGAAATAGTGCATGCGGAGGGAGGATATATTCATGAAATAGGGGAGAGCTTATTCTTCAGGGGAAAGCCCGGAAGAAGCTGGAGGCTTAAGGAAAACATGAGAAGAAACGGAAATCTCTACCCTACACATGGATTAGGGCCCGTGGCTCAAATCATGAATATCAATCGGGGGAACCGGATGGAATATATGGTGTCGATGTCATCCGATGATTTTTTGATGAATCAATATTCCCAAGAACTATCCCTGAAGGAAGATTATTTTAAGCAGTTTGAAGGAGCCTCATTCCGAGGGAACATGAATAGCTCGATCATCAAAACAATCAAAGGGCAAACAATCCTTATTCAGCACGATATCACCACGCCTCGCCCTTATTCACGATTACATACCATAAGCGGGACAAAAGCAACAGCGCAGAAATATCCTCTTCCTCCCCGCCTATCCATGGCTGGAGACCACAAAGAGTGGCTGTCTGAAGATAAATTCGAGGAAATTGAACGGAGATATAATCCACCCATCATCAAGAAAATGCAAGATATTGCCAAGGAGATTGGCGGGCACGGAGGAATGGACTTTTTGATGGATTGGAGATTGATTGATTGTTTAAGGAATGGCCTGCCTGTCGATATGGATGTGTACGACGCAGCGTCGTGGAGCGTGATAGGTCCGTTAAGCGAATGGTCGGTCGCCAATCGATCGGCACCGATCGATATCCCGGACTTTACGAATGGAGCATGGAAAAAAAATCAACCCCATGATATTTCTTTAAAGCATGGAGGAACTACGGGCGTTGTCACCAAATAATATTTCCTTTATGAACAAAAAAGTTTTTTATATCTCGATGGGTATTTTGGCCGTGATGTATTTTGTCATCGGCTTGGTGTCATGGGTTAACGCCATCCTTATCCCTTATTTTAAGATTGCCCTTGAACTGACACACTTTCAGTCCTATTTCGTCACTTTTGCCTTTTATATTGCCTATTTTGTGATGGCCGTCCCGTCGGGTTTATTATTAAACAGGACGGGATATAAGAAAGGAATCATGTACGGATTTTTATTCCTGTCGTTAGGTGCCCTTATCTTTATCCCGGCAGCACTTATGCGGCAATATGCGGTTTTTCTTGTGGGATTGTATTGCCTCGGAACAGGGCTTGCTATCCTTCAAACGGCAGCAAACCCTTACGTCACCATAGTCGGGCCGATAGATAGTGCTGCGCAGCGAATGAGTGTGATGGGCATTTTTAACAAATCTGCAGGCATTATTGCTCCTTTACTTTTTGCAGCGGTAGTGTTCAAATCGACTGATGACGGAACTTTTGCGTTACTTGAGTCAGGCGCGCTTTCCGAAACGGAGAAAAACATTATTCTTCAGGAACTCATCAGGAGGGTAATTATGCCCTATTCCATCCTTGCCGTTCTTTTGGTATTGGTGGGTTTCGGTATAAGGTATTCAGTACTGCCGGAGTTAGAAGAGAAAGAGGATAAAGCTCAAGAGCAGAATAGTGATTTACCGCCGGTTGCAGGCACACCAAGAAAATCTCTTTTGGATTATCCCTACCTCGTTTTTGGAGCTATTGCGATTTTTCTACACGTAGGGACCCAGGTAGTGGCAATAGATACCATCATCAATTATGCCGGTTCGATGGGGATCGGCTTGTTGGATGCGAAGTTTTTCCCTTCTTATACGCTTCTGTGTACAATTATCGGTTATTTGCTGGGTATCTTGCTTATCCCCCGGTTTATTCCGCAAAAAGCCGCTTTAAAATTCTGTACCGTACTGGGGTTTCTTCTTTCTTTAGGGGTAGTGTTTGCTAACCAACCCGTTTCACTATTCGGGCATACAGCAAACATCTCGATATGGCTCCTAGCCTCGATAGGATTTCCTAACGCATTGATATATGCCGGTATCTGGCCCTTGTCGATTCATGGCTTGGGAAAATTAACCAAGACAGGTTCTTCTCTTTTGATTATGGGATTAAGCGGAAATGCCATACTACCCTTGATCTACGGTGCGATAGGAGATCAGCACGGTTTAAGAGCAGGGTATTGGGTATTGATCCCGTGCTTTATCTATTTGGTGTGGTTTGCTTTTTATGGGCATACCATCAATGACTGGAAGAGAGAAAGAAAACAGTAAAATAATTTGCCGTTATGTGCGGAACTCCCCAGGTGTCCCAGGCAATCTGGGTGGGTTCGCCCCCCCTCCTGAGAACATGACGGAGTGTATATAAACAACAGGAAAACAGGTATTAACCGTAAAGAGCATATCGTTCTCATAACCCAACACTGTCCCGGTAAAAATCCAGCGACTGGAAAATCAGGTCCTTTCCAGCAACCCGATTGATCTGTATATCCCCGATACCGGACAGGAGCGTGAAGTTGACGGAAGACGCGTTTGCGTTCTTCTTGTCGTGTGTCATAATGTCGTAGAGGTGTTCGTAATCGTCGCAATCCAAGGCAAATGCACCGTAATTCCGGTGGATAAAACGAACGGTTTTTTGCAGTTCCTCTTTGGGAAACTCGCATATGCGATGCGACAGATACAACTCCGAGATTAGCCCCCACGCCACGGCATAACCGTGCAAGACGGGCCTCTCCGTTTCCAGGGCAAAGCTCTCGAAAGCGTGTCCGACAGTATGTCCGAGGTTCAACGCTTTGCGGATATTGTGCTCAAACGGGTCTTTTTTTACAATCTCTTCCTTGATGGAGACCGAACGGAAAACTGCATCGGTAAGCCATTCGTAATCAATATCTCCGGCATCAAAAGCCAGCAGCTTTTCCCACTCTGCCTCGGAATTGATAAGTGCGTGCTTGAGCATTTCGGAAAAGCCCGAAAGAATGTCTTTACGGCCGAGCGAGGAAAAGAAGCGTGAAGAGATTAACACACATTCTGCCGGGTAAAATGCCCCTATTTCGTTTTTGAATCCCTCAAAATTAATTCCTGTTTTTCCGCCGACAGCAGCATCCACCGCTCCCAACAAGGTAGTGGGAATGTTGATGTACGTGATTCCACGCTTGAATGTAGCTGCTGCGAACCCGCCAATATCGGTGACCATTCCTCCGCCCAGGTTTATCAACAACGAATGGCGTGTTGCACCGTTTTGGGTCAGGTGCTTCCAGATGTGTGCCAGGTTTTCGAGCGTTTTGTTGGTGTCGTTTGCCGGAATTACAACCCGGCTTGCATCCTTAACAGCAATCCAGGGGTCAAGCAGGGGAAGGCAAAGGTTCGCCGTATGTTCGTCCGTTAGCACAAAAAGTTTATCGTGCTTGATTTCCGCCACTATTTTTTCGATATCGCTTATCAGGTTGGTGCTTTTGATGATTCGTTGCATGTTCATTTCTATATGTTGGTGTGCCAATGTATTAATGTGCTCCTTGTTCTTAAATTATGCATTATTACTCCTTGTTCAGTGCCTTATAGAGTTCATCCTGGATGCGTTCCCTGATTTTCAACGTCGATAATCGATTGGGAGAACGCTCGGGAAAAACCCGGTTCGACAAAAAGATGTAAATCATCTTGTTGTCGGGATCCACCCAGAAACTGGTTCCGGTAAAACCCGTGTGGCCATAAACGGAGACAGGGGTAAGCGGACTGGTAGGGCTTGCATTGTTGTTCCGAGGGTCAGGTTTGTCGAATCCCAATCCACGGCGGCTGTTGCTGCTTTTTGTTTTGGTAAACAGGTTCACGGTCTCTTCGCTTAAAAATCTTTCCCCACCGTATTCTCCTCCGTTCAGCCACATTTGGGAGAGTTTTGCCAGGTCGTTGGCGTTGGAGAATAATCCGGCATTACCCGAGATCCCGCCAAACAAGGCTGCTCCTTCGTCGTGGACATACCCCCTTAATTGCTGTTTTCGAAAAAAAGGATCATTCTCGGTGGGAGCAATGTTGTCCACCGGCATGTGGTCTAACGGACGGAATGTCAGTGTTTCCGCACCCAGTTTTTTGTAGAAGTTGTCTTTTACGAAGTTGTCCAGATCGGTTTTGGAAATGTGCTCAATGGCTTCTTTCAGCAACATAAAATTCAGACAGCTATACCGATAGGTCTTTGAGCGAAGTTCGGTGGCGATCACCTCTTTCAGCAAGGCCTGGTGCATTTTGTTGCTCGCATACAGATCCCTGGCCACAGGTAAGTGAAAGGTCCCGGAAGGTTTATCCGAGATGAACGACGGGATAAACGCGTAGTCGGTCCGGCCCCACGCACCGGCATAACGGACGTGGTGGAGTGTCGACTTTTTTCCGAACAGCGGTCCGTTAAAACTGTTCGGATCTATGGCCGTTGTGTAATAAGGAATAAAAGAAACAATTCCCGTTTCGTGAAAAAGTGCGTCACGGATGGTTAGGTTTGCTTTGTTGGTTCCCCGAGTTTCGGGTACAAATTTCCCGATATTGTCTTGCAGCCGGATCTTTTTCTCATCGTACATCTTCATGATCGCCGGAACAGTGGCTGCTGCCTTGGTTATCGAGGCCAGGTCATAAACGGTTTCGGCGTCAACTTTTGCCCCGGAAGAGTATTCCATATTGCCGAATCCTTTGTTGTAAATAACTGTCCCGTCTTTTACCACCATTACGTAACATCCGGGATAGGCCCGCTGGCGGATGCCTTCGAGCGCGATTTTTTCCACATCCTGCAGGCTTTCGGACAACATTCCGACTTCTTCGGGAAGCGAGTAGGAGAGACGTGTCTTTTGGGTGCCGATACCACTGTTAACTTCAAATCCTCCTGCTGAAACAGGCAGTTTCCCCGAGAAGCCAATGCCTCCGAAAACGGCTTGTGCTGCACTCATCTGGGCAAAATCGGTGTTGTCGTAAGCCACTACGACTGAGGATGCAAGGTCAGTAGCCGGTTTTAAATTATCGAGTGTGTACGGTGAATCGAACAATACCAGAACCGATTTTGCAGCGTTTTTTATCATTTGTTGAAGCGCGGTCGAGCCGCCTGCAGGAACGGAGTGCACAGAGATCAGAACGATATCGAACTCTTTCAGTTTGTCGGATAATGGCGCTATGCTATCGACAGTAATTGCTTGAAAAGTGTTAACCCCGGCATATTTTTTCAACCATTTCTGAAAGGTGTTTTGCTCCGGGGTGCCAATCGCCACGGCGGCAATCCGGTTTTTATCCAATGCCCTTACCGGCAGGATAGAATCGTTGTTTTTAACCAGTGTAATGGCCTTGTCATAGATTTTTCGTTGTGTCCACTCACTTTCCGGAGCGTGTATGTTGCGGTTTAACGTACGGATGTCTATCGGTTTAACGTGATGAACACCGAGTATGTATTTGTATGTCAGTATTTTTCTTACTTTTTCTTCGAGCAGAGCCGGGGAAATAACTCCTTTTTCAACCGCCTGTTTCACCTGTTGAAATTCCTTCTCCTGATTGATTACCCCCAGAATCACATCGTTTCCGGCCAGCAGTGCTTTTACGCTCATATCGGGTTGATTGGAAACCCCTTTCATCGCCATCCCGTCGGTAAAAGTAAGCCCGGTAAAACCCATCCGGTCCTTCAGCAGTTTCTGCCCCACGTTTATCGATAATGATGCCGGTAATCCATTTGTGTTCAGTACGGGAACGTTCAGATGCCCGAGCATCATCCCCGACAGTCCTGCATTGACGTATTGCTGGAAAGGATGTAATTCCACCGAGTCTAGCCGGGCTAAATCGTGGCTTATGGTCGGCAAGGTCCGGTGCGAATCTTCCGATGTGTCGCCGTGACCGGGAAAGTGTTTGGCAACCGCCATCACACCGTTTTCTTCCATTCCCCTGGCAAAGGCGATACCTTGTCGGGCTACGTTGGCGGGAAGTTCGCCGAAGGACCGTGAACCTATGACCGGGTTGTCGGGATTGCTATGCACATCGATGGACGGGGCAAAGTTAATGTGGATACCCATTTCACGACATTGCCGGGCAACCTCTTTTCCATACTGCTTCAGCGTTTCTTCATCGTGAATAGCACCGGTGATCAGGTTTCGCGGAAAACGAGGTGCATCCCTCAGGCGCATGGAGAGTCCCCGCTCACCGTCCAGCGCCACAAAAAGCGGTGTTTTGGCTATGCTTTGGAGGTAGTTGGTCATTTCGGCCTGCATGGCCAGCGTACCCTTCGAAAACAATACCCCCCCGATTTTCTGGTTGTTTATATAACCCGCAATTTTTGTTTTCCAGCTGCTCTTCGATTCCACGACAGGCATAAAAAGCTGGCCGATCTTTTCGTCCAGGCTCAGGCTGTTGTATACGGAATCCACCCATGGGTTCAATTCTGTTTTGTCGGCCTGCCGATAGAGATTGGTTTCGGTTTGAGCGGTAAGTACTGCGGTGAATAAATAAAATGTAAAAAACAGGATATCTCTTTTTTTGAACATGATCGGTTTATTTGTATCAACTTCAGACATTAAGGTTCGGAGCGGCAATCTGTCCTCAACTTATTACTTCACTTTCTCGAGTTCTACATCAATTCTTCCGACATAGATTCCTCTTCCTGCTGTTTGAAAAACCATAACATCTTTGTTGTCGATATTTTTCAACATATCCGGAGTTTTCATATTGGTGTGGCTGTGGCCGCCGATAACAATATCAATGTTTCTAGTTTGTTCCACCAATCGCTTATCGGCTGTGTAACCCAAGTGCGACAGGCAGATAACCATATCGCACCGGTCTGTTGTCTTCAGCTTTAAAGCCAGTTCGTTTGCCACCCGTTCCGGTTGAAGGAATTTCATTCCGTCGTAATTACCCGAAGCAATCAGTCCCTTGGGCTGAATATTGATAGCGATCACACCAATTTTCACCCCGTCTTTTTTAAATATAAGGTACGGTTTGATCAAATTGTTCAGCGGTGTGCCGGAAAAATCGTAATTACTGCTGATGATGGGGAATTTTGCCCGGCGTACAACTTTTTCCAATGCTTCCAGTCCGTAGTCAAATTCATGATTTCCAAGCGTAACGGCATCGTAACGCATCATATTCATGGCTTCTGTCTCCACCTCACCTTTGAAAAGGTTAAAGTAGGGTGTCCCCTGCAAAAAATCCCCGGCATCGAAGAGTAAAACATTTTTATTTTCTTTTCGTACCTGTTCGATGTAGTTCATCCTGCGGACAACTCCTCCCTTGTTCCCGGCAATGCGGTCAGATTCAGGAATAGGCTCGATGCGGCTGTGTGTATCGTTTGTATGAAGAATGACAATGCTCTTTTGCCCGAAGGCAACGGTTCCGCACATAAAAACAGTGAGGATGAGAAGGAAAAAATATTTTTTGTTCATAAGGTGTTGAGGGTTATTCAATAACGGTGATCCTTCCATCGAGAAGAGAGGTAATCTCATTCCCCTGGCGGGTTTGTTCCTTCACATAGTCGATCATCACATCGCGGAGCGTGATACCCGTGTTTGTGGTCTTTAGTGCGTTGCGCAAGGCATCCATGTCGTTATTGCCGTCGGCAAGATAGTCGAGTGTGGAAACCGTGTAAACTTTGTTCTCGTCAATGGGTTTTCCGTCTACAGTAACCGATTGAACTTTCCGGTCCTTGATCGCCAGCCTTACGTTGGAAGAGATTCCCGCTCCACCAATCCAGGCGTAGGAATCGAAAATCTTCTTCAAATCGGTTCCTTTCAGCTCGAGAAAGGTTATGGCGTTGTCGAAAGAGTAAATCTCATACAGGTTTCCAACCGTTATTTTACCCTTCGGCATATTGGCACGATGTCCGTTAACGTTCATGATAGCTACGTCGGCACCGCCGGAAATATGTTCATCGCCGTAGATTTTCATCACATCGGAAGTGAAATTGGTGAGTAAACTTTCGGGACGGCCATAATCCAGCAGCTGTGCAGAAGTGCCGATCACTTCATTCATCTCACGATCGAGCTCGGTTTTGTAGTTGCGTACCAGGGCTTCCATTTTTTTATTCGGATTCGCATCGAAACGGCTGTTCATTTCAACGACGGTGCCGTTCATGCTGCTTATCCGGTACTGGTACGACTTACAAGAAATCAGCAGGATAGCAGCAAGTACGAGAATGATCAGTTGTCTATTCATTCTTAATGATGGGTTTGTTTGATGTTTATTTTGTCAAAAATACACTATTTTTGTCAGTTTAACAACGTGTGTAACCTATTTTTACGAATAAAAGGAATCACAGTATTGTGATTTGAATAATTATTGCTACCTTTGCAACCGCTTTGCGCAATCTCTGTCGATGTGTTGTCGTTATATTGCGTCCTGTAGAGTTAAATATTAACATAAAGCTTTTATAAACAATGGATTTAATTAAAATTGCAGAAGAGTCTTTCGCTTCGGGAAAGAAAGAATTGCCCAAGTTTAAGAGTGGCGACACCATAACGGTTGCTTACCGTATTGTGGAAGGGAATAAGGAGCGTATTCAGCAATATCGCGGCGTGGTGATCCGTATATCGGGTGACGGCGACAACAAACGCTTTACGGTTCGTAAGATGTCGGACAATATCGGTGTTGAACGTATCTTCCCGATAAATTCTCCGTTCATCGACAGCATAACAGTGAACAGCGAAGGTAAGGTCAGGAGAACCAAACTGTATTACCTCCGTCAGTTACGCGGAAAAGCAGCCCGCATCAAAAAGAAAACGTTTTAAAAGATTTGAAAACAAACACCCGGACGCTCCGACTTTTATCGGGGCGTTTTTTCATCCATCATCCATCAGCAAATGCACTACAAGACAGAGGGCATTGTTCTGAGCAATGCCGGATACAACGATAAGTACTCCATCACGCATGTGTTTACGCGCGATTTTGGACGTGTCTCATACTTGCTTCCCAAAATACGTGGCAGACGTTCAAAAATCAACCCTGCGTTGTTTTCCCCGCTTTCCATATTGAATCTGGAAGTGGAACATCTTCCACTTCGTGAAATCCAGCGCTTGAAAGAAGCCGACCGTCAGACGTTACTCTACGATATTGGTGTAAATTTAACCAAAGTTTCACTGACTTTTTTTCTCTCGGAATTTTTATCGAAAGTGCTGCGGGAAACCGACAACAACGAATTGCTTTTCGATTACTTGAAACAGGCTGTCGAGGTGCTGGAAGAGACAAAAACAGGATTGGCCAATTTTCATCTGACTTTTGTCTTTGGCCTTACCCGGTTTCTGGGGGTTTATCCCAATCTTGAAAATTATACCCGGGGATGTTGCTTCGACATGCTGAACGGGGAGTTTACCTGCCGGACTCCGGATCACGCCTATTACTTGCGTGAGCGGGAAAGCGCTTTTCTTAATCGATTGTCACGGATAAATTTCTCGAACATGCATCTGTTCATTCTGTCGCGGAACGACAGGAACCTGATCATCGACCGGATGTTGACTTATTACCGGCTGCATTTGTACGATTTTCAACCGATCAAATCACTGGATGTGCTTCGTGAGTTGTCTTGATCCTTTTCGCTATCAAACACCTGAAAAACAAGCACTCTCCCACAAGTATCCACCGTAAACCTATCGCCCAGTGATTCATTCAGCGTGCCTTGCCACCAGTTGGTGAGAATCCTGTTTTCTATGGGATATTTCAACCCGTCGGTGGTAATAGGTTTTTGCCCGATGGAAAACAGGGAGACTTTTTCACCCGCAAAACTATTGAAAGTGGTTTTTGAACTGATGGGTGTAAAAATACCGTAGTTGGTAACCATCTTCACGTTTGCCATCGCCTCATAATCTGTAAGAAGCGAGATGTTTCCGATGCTGTGGTCCTCACGTATCCCGGTTCCGCCCACAATAATGATGTTTCTCCTTCCGTTCTCCACACAAAACAGAACCGATTTGGTCAGGTCATTGGTCTCCTGTTCTTTGTCGGGAAATAATTTATCCGCGAAGCGGACCCTGTTCTCCTCGGAGATGGAGTCGCAGTCGCCCACAATAGCATCGGGATATCCGCCGGCTTCGATAAAATGGTTAGCCGCCCCATCGCAGCAAACGATGTAGGGTGCGTTCTTTATTACCGATAGCGGCACAGGGTGATGGGGATACCTTCCGTTTGCAACAATTACTGCTTTTGAGCCGTCATCTTTGTTTCCTGATCTCATTTTACGGGTTCTTTGATACAAAGATAAAAACAGTAATCGAATTTTACGTGTGAGTGGAGAAAATAACGCGTTCAAACTCTATCGCAGCAGGGAACAGAATATTGTTTTCCAGGTGGATGTGCCTGTGGAGGTCATCTTCGAATTCTTTGAGCAAATTCAGGGTTACCCTGTAGGTATTGCAGCCGTCTTGAGGTGTTTCGTAGTTCCTGCTCAGTTCACTGATTCTTCTGAAACGAACGCCTTCATTGTCGTGCTCTGCATGCATCGTTTTAATTGGGTTTTCAATGCTTCCGAAAGGAGGCCTTTTAAATTTTTCGCCCGTTGTTCTTTTATCCACCATTTCCCGGATTAAAGGGAACAAAATGTTTTCTTCTTTTTTCATGTGTGCCGATAACGCTTCTGCAGATTGAGAAAACAACTCGTTTATTTCATGTAGTTCGGGATGTATATTACCGTGAACATCCGTAATCTTTGCCAGGTAGGCCGTTATTTCAGGAATTTTTGCAAACACATACCTGTGATGTTTCTTCTCGATATAATCGGCGAGCAGGTCAATCGACCACGATTTAAAATCAATGTCCGAATCTTCTTTCTTGTTCAGTACTTCTGATAACTCTTGCAGAATTACTTTTTCGTCGATGTCCTTTTCTTTACTGGCAGCCGCAATGCTACGGTTTCCGTTGCAACAGAAATCGATGTTGTATGATTTAAAGACAGCTGCCGTTTTGTAGTTTTCAGCTACAATTTTTCCAATAATACTTTCTGAATTGATGAGCATGTTTTTTTATTTTATATAAAGGATTGCACATCCGTTAAACAACCGGACGTGCAATCCGTGAATGAATGGACTAATTTGTTGATTTATTTTTTTTCAGGGTTAATTGATAAACAAACAGGAAGAGCGTAAGGGTTCCTATGCCGAACACGGTGTCTCCGATGATCCTCGACCATTTGAATACATTTACCACCGGTTGTTGCATAAATTCAGCCGAACGTGCATACCACATTCCGTGGTTTACACTGGCAAACGTTTGCATTAATCCAACGGGCAGTAAGCTGACGACCACCATTAAAAGCAAGCCGGCGTTCAGTGTCCAGAACGTGAATTTAATGAGTTTGTCGTTCCATTTTTGTTTGCGGTACATGCTGCGGAGCACAAACAGCATCAACCCTATTCCCAACATGCCGTACACACCGAAAAGTGCTGCGTGTCCGTGTACGGGAGTGGTGTTTAACCCCTGCATATAATACAATGCGATGGGCGGGTTGATGATAAATCCAAAAATACCAGCCCCCAGGAAGTTCCAGAAGGCTACCGATAACAGGAAATAGATGGGCCACTTGTAATCTGCCAGCCATTCGGTTGATTTACTCATCCGGTAATTGTGGAATGCCTCAAACCCGATCAACACCAGCGGAACAACCTCCAAGGCGCTAAATGTCGCTCCCAGTGCCATGACACCTGTGGGTGTTCCCGTGAAGTAAAGGTGGTGGAATGTTCCCAGGATACCGCCCGAAAGGAAGATAATGGTGGCGAACAGCACGTTGTTGGTTGCCGATTTTATCCTCAGTAACCCCATCCGGGTAAACAAGAACGCGGCAACTACCGTTGCAAATACTTCGAAGAAGCCTTCAACCCACAAATGCACAACCCACCAGCGCCAGTATTCAGCAATGGCCAAGTTGGTGGTGCGCCCCCACATCAGGCCTGCAGCGTAGAAAAATGCGATAGCAAAGCAGGAGATCAGGAAGAGTATGAGCAATCCCCTTTCACTGGTTCCTTTTTTGATGATAGGGACAATGGGCCGGATCATCAGTGTAAGCCACAGGAATAATCCTATGACCAGCAGTAACTGCCAGAATCTCCCCAGGTCGACATATTCATAACCCTGGTGTCCGAACCAGAAGTTCTCGACCAGTCCCAGTTTTTGCATCACGCCAAACCATTGTCCGATAAGTGAACCGGCAACAACAATGAGCAACGCCACGAAAAGCACGTTCACGCCGAGCTTTTGAAATTTGGGATCCCTGCCGCTTAACGACGGAGCAATATAGAGTCCGGTGGCTAACCAGGCGCTTGCAATCCAGAAAATAGCAATCTGAACGTGCCATGTGCGTGTGATGGAGTAGGGAAGGAAGCTGGCAATATCAATGCCGTAGAGCGCATCGCCTTCCACGCCGTAGTGTGCGGTGAGAATCCCCAGCATTACCTGTGCCAGGATCAGGATGTTTACGATCCAGAAATATTTCTTTGTCGCTCGCATCGACGGGGTAATCACCTGGTTCATTAACGGGTCATTCACCGGCTTCAACACTTCCTCCTGTTGTGTACGGGCCTGTACGAAAACAAGAATACCAATTCCAATTAACAACATGATGATGCTGAAGCCTGTCCAGATTACCAGGTCGCCGGTCGGTACGTTCCCGATCTGAGCATCGTTGGGCCAGTTGTGGGTATAGGTTATGCTTTCCCCGGGCCTTTCCGTTACGCATGCCCACGATGCCCAAAAGAAAAATTGTGCCATTTTCTCCATCCTCGACTCGTCCTTGATGGCATTCTTCGGTATGGCGTAATCGGAACGCAATTTATCCAGCGCCGGGTCATTCATAAACAAGGATGTATAATGAGCCTTGTTGTGCTCAAACGCCTCGATCCTTTCTGCGGCAAGGGTCAGCGTTTTTGTAGCTTCGTCGTAGGTGTTTTTGCGTAAAAATATCTGAAGACGCCTTTCCAGCAGAGCTTTTTGTTCGGAGCTCTGAGACTCAAAATCGCCTCCGGCCCATTTGTTCAGCAAATATTGTGCTTCCCGGTGCAGGTAGTCGGCTGTCCAGTCCGGTGCAACATAGGCACCGTGCCCCCAAACCGTTCCTACTTCCTGTCCACCCATGCTTTGCCAAACGTTCTGCCCGTCTTTTATGTTACTTCCGGTAAAAAGAACGTTTCCCGATTCATCCACCACCTGTTCGGGTACCGGTGGCGCTTTCTGGTAGATCTGATTGCCGTAAAACAATAATACGGCAAATGAAATTCCTACTACCAGTGAGAGTGCAATCCAAAGTTTTTTGTGATTCATAATTAAACACGTTTAATGATTAGTAATTGGATTAAATTGATTTTATAGCGTATTGAAAATCAATCGTTTGATATATTTCGGATAAAAGTGTCGGAAATTAATTTAAAAAAAACTTACCTTAATAAAACCTGTATGTTCGATTTTAACTCCGTTGCCATATCGTAAACGGTTGTAGATACTAACATGGCGGTTAATTTCGTTCTAATTTCGGCAAATTGATGATGCACGGGACAGGGATTTTCATCGTTGCAACCGGTGAGCCCCAACGGACATTGCCAAATGATCTCATCTCCATCAATAACCGATACGATATCGCTCATCTTCACCGCCTTCATTTTGTCGGGGCTGATCTCAAAACCACCGTTGGGTCCGGTAAAAGAAGAAACTAATCCGTTTTTCGATAATGTTCCCAGAATTTTTGCGGTAAAGGCTTCGGGTGTATCGGTTTTTTTCGAAATCTCTCCCAGGGTAACTCTTTTTCCTTCAATGGATTGAATAGCGATATAAACGATTGCCTTGATGCCGTATTTACAAGCTTTTGAGAACATTCATGATTCTTTGCCTGCAAATATATGTTATATTTGGTACAAACAAAAAAATAATACCGTTTTTTTTCTTCCCCACAAAAAATTACGCCTTAATCAAGAGGGATAATGCCGGCACCGATAATGTGGCTTGCTAGTCCGAAAAGCACAAACAGGTGAAAAACTGCGTGAACAAATTCACGCCTGGCTGTAGCGTAGATGATGGCGCCGGTAATGTAAAAGACGCCTCCGGCTATAAGCCACCCAATAACTTCGATGCAGTTTTTTTCGTTTGCCGTTTCTATGAGCGGTTTAAAAGCAACCAAAACCACTAAACCCATAAAAACATACGATGCGGTCTTTAAATGACTGTTTTTCTTTAGTTCACCAAAACTGACGGCAATACCAACAAGCGCGATGATCCAGACCAGTCCGAACAGTAGCCATCCCCAGAAGCGCTCCTCGCGCAATAAAATCAGCGTGAACGGTGAGTAGCTTGCCGCGATCAGGAGGTAGATGCTTGCATGGTCGAAGTGGCGCCATTTCACTTTTCGTCCAGGCTCCTGCACAAAATGATAAACGGTGGATGAAAGCATGCAGGCCAGCATCCCGAAACTGAAAATGGCGTAAGCTAGCATTGCCCAACGGTTATCGGCAAGTATCGCCTTGCGAAGCAGGAGGACAGTCGCAACCAGGGCCATTAAAACCCCGGCAGCGTGGGTGAGGTAATTGGCCTTTTCTTCCCGCGCGGTGTAAAATTTTTCGTTACTCATTCAATGTCCAATTTAACGTTACTTTCCGGTTACGTTCCGACCAGGGAGGAGATCCCAACAACAACCGCTTGATCTCGGTCTCCAATTTCTGGCACGAGTTTTCTTTAATAGCGATGCTGCCCGGTCGTCCTTGCCCGTTCACATAAAATTCCACTTTAATCGAAATCGGCTCATCCGGACAAACGGTTTTATCGTGATTTTTTTCGAAATAATGCCTGAATTCAGCTTCTCCGAAAACAGGAGCAAGGTCTTTTACCGTTGATGCGGAACCTACGATTGATTCATTTTTCTGAGTTCCAAAAGCAACAACAACCACTTCATCCAAAGCCATATCGTTTGATTTCATCACAACGTCACCTAAATGTTCTTTTAAAGGCATTTCAACATTTTTCATTCCTATGAAAGAAGCAACCAGCATGCCTTTCTCATCTTTGGGAACGGTTAACCGGAAGTTCCCGTCCATATCGGTGACTGCTCCTAGATGGGTATTTTTGACGTTTACGGTTGCTCCGATAATGGGTTCTCCAATCTCATCCACAATTTTTCCCGAAATGGTTTTTGTATTCGGGGAGACGGCAGTTACGGCAGCCACCTTACCCTGAATGGCTTTCTGTTTGGGTAAGGCGGCTCTTGCAACTGATACCTGTTCCGGTTCAATAGCCTCTGCCATCCTTTCGGGTGCTTGAAGTTGCAAAATTTCTTCGCTGACAATTTCGGCAGTTTTTTCAGCCTCAACAGCTTGCTGTACTTCTTTTACCCGAACTTCAACTTTTTTTTGCACGGTAGTTGCCGTTCTTTCTTCTGCTGTTTTTGGCGGCGTGTGATCGGCCACGAGAACGGAATCTCTTTTGGGAGAAAGAGTGGTTTCTTCTTTTTTCAGGGATTCTACCGATGCAACCTGAACGTCTTTTGTATCGGGTTGGCGAAGCAGAAAGGGTAGGCCGATAAGCAAAACAAGCACGGCAGCCGCAGCCCATAGCCAGCCGCGTTTATCGATGTGTTTGGGTTGCGGAGCAAACCGTTTTTCCAGCTTTTCTATAGCTTCAACATGGTTGCCCGGCACCGAATCGTAACCGTCGATGGTGTCTTGCAGGAACGGATCGTTCATGGCTTCCCGTTCTAAGCGGTTAGCCTCTTTCCCGTACCGTTTTCCGTGTATGTAATCTTTTAAATTCACTTTGTCAAAATGTCGCGTGTTACGTGTTGCGTGTTTGGACCCTTTGCTCTTCGTTTAATGCTCTTAGCCGTAAAATGCAATTCTTCAAATTCCTTTTTCCGTTCTGGATGTAACTTTTTACTTTCTCTAACGTATAGCCTGTCAGGGAAACGATGTCGGCATACGACTTGCTTTCGTAATAAAAATACTCGATGCTCGTCCGCTGCTCTGAACCTAACTTTGCCATACAATAATCCAGCGCCGATTTTTCTTCGTTCGTCTTCTCTTCATCTAATGGAGTAAAAAAATCGCCGTTTTCCATAACCGATTCGTTTATATCTTCGAAAAAAACGTGCTTGTCTTTCCTTATCTTCAATAAACAGTGATTTTTAGCCACGGTATAAAGCCATGAATGAAAGTTGCTTATCTCGTAGTTTGTGATCTTTTGATTCAGATCTTCGAATAAATCCATTACGGCGTCTTGCGCATCGGGCTCATTACCGAGGTATTTTAGGCATAATCCGTACAGCATCGGAATGTATCGACGGAACAATTCGTGGAAGTACATTGTTTGACGTCCTTTTTTATACCGTTCAAACAATTCTCCGTTCGATAGGTTTGTTATTTTCCTATTGGTTTTCAAGAATTTACTGTTTCAATACATTTATCCCGATTCACAAAAATAAGAAATTTATCGGTTTATTTATGGAATTTAATCCCCATTTGTATCCATAAGGCAGAAGATTCAAAAAAGTATTCATGTTAAAAACGAAAGAATTATGAAAACAACATTACAACGAATCGGGATGATTCTATTTATGACAGGATTTTTTTTTTCTGTCTGGGCACAAGAAATGGAAGTGAGCGGAACGGTGTACGATGCTCAAGGCAAATCGCCGCTGATTGGTGTGACCGTGATGGTTAAAGGTACACAAAAGGGGACAGTTACCGATATAAATGGAAGATACAGGATAAAAGCGGAGAAGGGCAATACCCTCACTTTTTCGTATATCGGGTACTTGATACAAGAAATTAAAGTAAAAAAACTACAGTTGGATGTGTATCTGAAACAAGATGAAGCGACGTTGGATGAAGTGGTTGTTGTTGCTTTTGGAACACAGAAAAAAAATGCTGTGGCAGGCAGCGTTATGCGTGTTGCTGATCAGTCATATTACCTGCCGTCTGTGATTTTTCCGTATCCTCGTGAGGTAAATACGGAAGAATACGAAGCGTTTAAAGAAAACCGATTTCTGTCTGCCATTCAGCATCCGTTATCTACTTTCTCGTTGGACGTGGATGGCGCATCCTACAGCAATATCCGGCGGATGATAAATCAGGGCCAAATGCCTTCGAAGGATGTAGTCCGCGTGGAGGAGATCGTCAATTATTTCAATTACGACTATCCGCAGCCTTCGGACGGGTATCCGGTGCGGATTGTTACCGAAACGGCGGTTTGTCCCTGGAACAAAAAGCATAACATGGTGCGCATCGGGGTAAAGGCAAAAGAGATTCCTTCGGAAACGTTGCCGGTAAGCAACTTCGTATTTTTGCTCGATGTTTCCGGATCAATGTTCAGCGCCAATAAACTGCCGTTGGTAAAAGCATCAATGAAGCTGTTGGTAAACAATCTGCGCCCGAAAGACCGGGTAGCCATTGTTACGTATGCCGGAGCCGCGGGCGAAGTATTGCCATCGACAAGCGCTTCGGATAAACAGAAGATAATGGAAGCGTTGGATAATCTTCAGGCCGGAGGCTCCACCGCCGGAGGCGCGGGAATTCAATTGGCGTATAAAATTGCGGAAAAAAATTTAGTGAAAGGCGGAAATAACCGGGTGATTTTATGTACCGACGGTGATTTTAACGTGGGTGTTTCAAGTCCAACCGAGTTGGAGTCGCTGATTGAAAGCAAACGGAAATCGGGCGTTTTTTTAACCGTTCTCGGCTACGGGATGGGGAATTATAAGGATAACAAACTGCAGACGCTGGCACAAAAAGGTAATGGTAATCACGCATATATCGATAACTTGCAGGAAGCAAACAAAGTGTTGGTAAACGAATTTGGCGGTACGATGTACGCTGTTGCTAAGGACGTGAAGCTGCAAGTGGAATTTAATCCTAACTTTGTGAATGCCTATCGGTTAATCGGCTACGAAAGCCGGTTGCTCAACGACGAAGACTTTAACGACGATACCAAAGACGCGGGCGAACTTGGCGCCGGGCATACCGTTACGGCTCTGTACGAAATTGTTCCTGTTGGCGTGAATGTTCCTGTCGGCAGCGTGGATAAATTGAAATACCAACAAACTAAAAACGATGTATCGTTACCCAAATTTGCCGATTCCAAAGAATTGCTAACCGTGAAACTCCGTTACAAAGAGCCGGATAAAGATGTGAGCAGGAAACTGGAAGTTCCCGTCTTGGCAAACCGGATGAATCTAAATGCTTCGCAGGACTTCAACTTCGCCATGGCGGCGGCCATGTTCGGACAATTATTACGCGATAGCGATTTCACAGGCAATGCAAAATATTCCGATGTGATAAATCTTGCCCGTAAAGGATTGGGCAACGATCCGAACGGGTATCGGCACGAGTTTATCCGGTTGGCAGAAGCCGTGGAACAGTTGGAGAAGTGAGTCCCTGCCAAATCGTCATAAATTTCTCTTTGGCAAGAAAATTGCACCTGAAAAGTAGAACGCCAAGATGCAAGAAACAAGACTTTTAACAAAAAGATCTACCCGACTGACAGTCTCTTTTCGTCTTTCTTGATTCTTGGCGCCGAGGTTTGAAAATCTAAAAAAACAACATATGAACTTTAACAATTTTACAATCAAAGCCCAGGAAGCCGTTCAGAAGGCCATTGATCTGACGCAGGCAAGCAATCAGCAGATGATTGAGCCCGCTCACCTGCTCAAAGGTGTGATGCTGGTGGGCGAAAACGTTACCCATTTTCTGTTTCAGAAGTTGGGAGTGAATGTGAGAAACTTGGAGGCAACTGTGGATAAGGAGATTGAATCGTACCCACGCGTTTCAGGCGGAGATCCGATGCTGAGCCGTGAAACCAATGCGGTTTTTCAGAAATCTACCGATTTTGCGAACAAAATGGGCGACCAGTTCGTGTCGCTCGAGCATTTACTGCTGGCAATCATCAGCGAGAAGAACACTGCTTCGCAGTTGATGAAAAATGCCGGAATTTCACAGAACACGCTCCAATCGGCCATTAACGAGTTGCGCAAAGGTGAAAAAGTGACCAGCCAATCTGCGGAAGATACCTATCAATCGCTGGGAAAATATGCCGTGAATCTGAACGACAGGGCCAGAAACGGCAAGCTCGACCCCGTTATTGGCCGCGATGAGGAGATTCGCCGCGTGCTCCAGATCCTGAGCAGGCGTACTAAAAATAACCCCATTCTCATCGGTGAGCCGGGAACCGGAAAAACAGCCATTGCCGAAGGAATCGCACACCGTATCGTTCGTGGAGATGTACCCGAGAACCTCAAGAGCAAAGAGATTTATTCCCTCGATATGGGTGCGCTCATTGCCGGGGCAAAATATAAAGGAGAGTTTGAGGAACGGTTGAAATCGGTGGTCAACGAGGTGGTGAAGGCAGAGGGAGAGATTATTCTTTTTATCGATGAAATCCACACGCTTGTGGGTGCCGGAAAAAGCGATGGAGCCATGGATGCTGCAAACATACTGAAACCTGCGTTGGCACGGGGTGAGTTGCGCGCTATCGGTGCTACCACGCTGGATGAATATCAGAAGTATTTTGAGAAGGACAAGGCGCTAGAACGACGCTTCCAAACGGTTGTGGTGGATGAGCCCACGGAATCGGACAGTATTTCCATCCTGCGGGGATTGAAAGAAAAGTATGAAAACCACCACAAGGTGCGTATCAAGGACGAAGCGATCATTGCTGCCGTGCAACTGTCGCACAGATACATCACCGACCGGTTCCTGCCCGACAAGGCCATTGACCTGATGGACGAGGCAGCGGCAAAATTACGCATGGAGGTGGATTCAGTACCTTATGAACTGGACGAGATTATGCGTCGCGTTAAGCAGTTGGAAATTGAACGTGAAGCTATCCGTCGCGAGAATGATACACCCAAGGAAGAAATGCTGACCAGGCAGATCGAGAACCTGCGCGAAGAGGAAAATGTGCTGAAGGCGCGGTGGCAATCGGAGAAGGAGCTGATCAACCGGATACAGCAGAACAAGATTGACATTGAAGATGCTAAATTCCAGGCAGAAAAAGCCGAACGGGAAGGTGACTACGGAAAAGTGGCCGAATTGCGATACGGGAAAATAAAGGAAAAGGAGGCGGAAATCGAGCAACTGAAAAATCAGTTGCACGAAACACAGGGTGGCAGCGCCATGATTAAAGAAGAAGTGGATGCTGAAGATATTGCAGACGTGGTTTCACGGTGGACCGGAATTCCCGTGAGCAAAATGTTGCAAAGCGAACGCGAGAAACTGCTCCACCTGGAGGAAGAGCTGCATAAACGTGTTGTCGGACAAGAAGAAGCCATTACCGCCGTTGCTGATGCCGTACGCCGTAATCGTGCCGGACTGAGCGACCCGAAACGCCCGATCGGTTCGTTTATCTTCCTGGGAACGACCGGAGTGGGAAAAACTGAGCTGGCAAAAGCCCTGGCCGATTATCTGTTCGACGATGAAAACATGATGACCCGCATCGACATGAGCGAATATCAGGAGAAATTCAGCGCAACACGGCTGATCGGGGCGCCTCCCGGATACGTGGGTTACGATGAAGGGGGGCAGTTGACCGAAGCCATCCGCCGAAAACCCTATTCCGTGGTGCTGTTTGATGAAATTGAGAAAGCACATCCCGATGTTTTCAATATCCTGCTGCAGGTGCTGGACGATGGCCGGCTGACTGACAACAAGGGTAGGGTAGTGAACTTCAAAAATACGATCATCATCATGACTTCCAACATGGGGTCGAACGTTATCCGGGAGAATTTTGAGAAAATCACTGAACGTAATCGGGAAGAGATTGTCGAAAACACCAAGAACCTGGTGATGAATATGCTGAAGCAAACCATTCGCCCCGAATTCCTGAACCGTATAGACGATATTATTATGTTTGCCCCGCTCAAACAGGAAGAAATAGCACAAATCGTACGTATTCAGCTGAACAGCGTAAAGAAAATGCTGGCGGAGAACGGTGTCGCACTGGAATATACCGACGAGGCAGTACGGAGCATATCGGAAGCGGGATACGATCCCGAGTTTGGTGCGCGTCCCGTGAAACGGGTTATTCAGCGTAAAGTGCTCAATCAGTTGTCGAAAGATATCCTTTCCGGTAAGGTGGATAACTCCAGGCCGATTGTGGTTGACGCTATTGATGAAAACGTGTATTTCAGGAACTAGCCCGCTGCCATCTCAATTTTGATCGTTTGTTTTTTATATGCAGACTCCTGTTCATCGATTTTTTGTGTAGCTTTGCGTTACGAAAAAAATAAATATGATCGACCTCAGTAAAATTCCTTCTCCGTGCTATGTAATGGAAGAGCGGTTGCTCCGCAAAAATTTGCAACGGATAAAATCGGTAGAAGAGAGGGCAGGAGTTAATATTATATTGGCATTTAAAGCGTTTGCCATGTGGAAAGCATTTCCCATTGTACGGGAATACATTGGCCATTCCACAGCAAGCTCGATAGCCGAAGCACGGCTGGCCTTCGAGGAAATGGGCAGTCCTGCGCATACTTATGCACCGTCGTATACCGATTGTGATTTTCCGCTGTTTCTGAAATATAGCAGTCACATCACTTTCAACTCATTGTCTCAGTTTCATCGGTTTTACCCGCAGGTAGTTGCTTCTGCCGGTGCAATTAAATGCGGGATCCGCATCAATCCCGAATTTTCGGTGGTGGAGACCGATCTCTACAATCCCAGCATGCCGGGTTCACGGTTGGGGGTTACGGCAAAAAATATGGGTGATACCCTGCCGGAAGGAGTTTCCGGGCTACACCTGCACAACTTGTGTGAAAATAATTCATACGATCTGGAAAAAACATTGGAGGTTGTAGAACAGAAGTTTGGGCATTTTCTGAAAAAGGTGGAGTGGCTGAACTTGGGCGGAGGTCACCTGATGACACACGAAGATTACGATGTGGAACATTTAATCGGGTTGCTTATCCATTTTAAGAAAAAATATCCCAACCTGGAGATCATTATGGAGCCCGGCAGCGCGTTTGCGTGGCAGACGGGAGTCTTGGTGGCCGACGTTGCCGATATAGTGGAAAACGAAGGTGTCCTGACCGCTATGCTTAACGTTTCTTTCTCCTGTCATATGCCCGACTGCTTAGAGATGCCCTACAAACCGCGGATCCGTGGTGCGTATCACGATCCTGTGGCCGGGAAGCCCACTTACCGGATGGGAGGCAACAGTTGTTTGAGCGGTGACTTTATGGGCGAATGGTCTTTTGAGGCTCCGTTGCAAGTGGGCGATAAGGTTGTTTTTGAAGATATGATTCACTACACCACCGTAAAAACCACCATGTTCAACGGTGTTTCGCATCCCTCTATCGGCCTTTGGACAAAAGACGGCGAGTTCAAACTGTATAGGCAGTTCGGTTACGAGGACTATAAAAACCGAATGAGTTAGGTGATTTACCGAAAAAATGAAAACAAATCAACGCCTTTCTCTGTTTATCTGTTGATAAGTAAACTTTTAAAAAAATAAATGGTATGGGTTGGTTGTGGTTTATCATTATTGGAGCAGTGGCCGGATGGCTCGCGGGGAATATTATGCGTGGCGGTGGTTTCGGACTGCTGATGAATATCGTTGTTGGCGTTGTGGGTGCGCTTATCGGTGGCTGGGTTTTCGATCTGTTGGGAATAGGTACGGGTGACGGATTGATAGGAAGCCTGATTACCGCGTTGGTGGGAGCCATTCTCCTGCTTTGGGTCATATCCCTGTTTAAGCGAGCGTAGCCTATAGGCGGTTGAAGTATAGAGTTGATGAGGAAAAAGCAAGTCGGCATCTTTTCGGGTTCCTTTAATCCGATTCACATCGGGCATTTGATACTGGCAAACTATATGCTGGAATTCACTTATCTCGATGAGGTTTGGTTTGTAGTTACGCCGCATAATCCGTTAAAAAAAGTCGACAGTCTGCTTGGGGACAGTATTCGGTTAGAAATGACGAGGTTGGCGGTTAAGGATTTTGACCGCCTGCTTGTTTCGGATATCGAATTCGACATGCCGAAACCCTCTTACACGATAGAAACATTGACAAAGCTGAAAGCCGAAAATCCCGGTTTGGAATTTACGCTTCTTATCGGTAGCGACAACTGGGTAAAGTTTCCGCGGTGGAAAGACAATGAACGCTTGGCAAAAGAATTTAAAATTCTGGTCTACCCGCGCTTGGGAGAAGATGTTCTGATAAATGGCCTGCATACAGAAAATGTCCGGTTGGTGGACGCGCCCGTCGTGGAAATTTCCTCTACATTTATCCGGGAAAGCATCCGTGCGGGGAAGGACGTGCGTGCTTTTTTGCCTAACCGGGTTTATGATTACATCCTGTCCAATAAATTGTACAAATAATCCACATTTAGTTTTTTTTAAGGGAAAGATTAGAGCAACCTTTTTCGTATTGACTATTTTTGTCAGGAATTATTCATCCCAAAAACAGAACCATATGAGAAAAATTTTATCGATAGGGGTAGTGTTGTCATTGATGGTAGCATTTTCATCGTGCAGCAGCAAACCCGATGATTTACCCGTTTCGCAAAATGCTTCAGCCACGAAGTCAACCAGTATAATTGCTGCAGCCGGAAATACAACCTCCTCGGAAATAACGTTTAAATTAAGTGATTTTTCAACATTATCGAAATACGTGGAGTGGGTTGAGAGCGGATTGGTACAGACAACATCCGTAATATCGGTAAGTGGAATTACTTCGGGTCAGGTTGTTGAGTTAACCAATGTGAAGTTATCGTTGAAAAGTAATTCCAAGACAAGCCTGGACTTGCCGACGATTACGGCCAATGCCTCATTTAAAGAGTTGCCTCAGTTAAATTTCTTGCAAAAAGTGCTCGATGAGGTTGTCAATAAGGGTATCTCTACCGTTGTTTTATCATATAAGGCAACAAATGACATCACAACATCCGTTACGTTTTCAATGAAAATCGACGGAAAGTTTTCGTTCTAAACCGATTTAAAGGTATTAAAAAAGGCCGCAAAACGGCCTTTTTTAATTGGGATTATTCATTTTACTCCAGATAGGTATATCCATACAGTCCGGAACGGTAATTCGACAGAAACTCTTTTCCTTCTTCCACCGAAATTTGTCCTTTTTTCACCGAGCTCATTACCCAGGTTTCAACCGTACGAACCAACTTCTTGGCGTTATACTGCGCATACTCCAATACTTCGGCAACCGTCTCCCCATCAATTACCTGCTCTATTTTATATCCTGTATTATCGTCCGTCGTTGCAACGTGTACCACGTTGGTGTCTCCAAAAAGGTTATGCAGGTCGCCTAAGATTTCCTGGTAAGCCCCCACCAGGAAAACCCCGATGTAGTACGATTCATTTTTCTTCAGTGAATGGACCGGGATGAACGATTGATGAAAACCGCCCTGGGCTGTGTAGCTGGCAATTTTGCCGTCGGAATCGCAGGTGATGTCTTGAAGTGTGGCCGTTCTTTCCGGTTTCTCATCCAGCCGATGGATGGGGATAATGGGAAATACCTGGTCTATGGCCCACGAGTCGGGCAGGGATTGGAACAACGAGAAGTTGCAGAAATACTTGTCGGGCAGCAGCGAAGAGAGCTGGCGCAACTCTTCCGGGGCGTGCTTTGTACGGTTGATCGTAAAGTTAATTTCCCGGATAATGGAAAAATAAAGCTGCTCCACCTGAGCACGTGTTTTTAGCTCAAGCATTCCCAGACTGAACAGGTCGAGAGACTCCTCCCTGATTTGTTGCGCGTCGTGCCACGCTTCCAGCATACGCGTCTGGGACAGGTTGTCCCAGATCTTGTACAGCTCTTTTACCAGTTCATGATCGTTTTCCTGAATTTCCACCTCCTCTCCCCATTCGGGTAACGTTGCCGTTTCCAGCACTTCAAAGATAAGTACCGAATGGTGTGCCGTAAGGGCACGTCCCGACTCGGTGATGATCTTGGGGTGGGGGATTTCGTTTTTGTTTGCTGCATCCACGAACGAGAATACCGAGTCGTTCACATATTCCTGAATGGAGTAGTTGATGCTGTTTTCACTGTACGATGAACGTGTTCCGTCGTAATCCACACCCAGTCCGCCGCCGATATCCACAAATTCAACGTTGAATCCCAGTAGATGAAGCTGGACGTAAAATTGAGATGCTTCACGCAGAGCGGTTTTCACACGCCTTATTTTTGTAATCTGGCTGCCTATGTGGAAATGAATCAACCGGAAACAGTCGGTCATTTTGTGTTTCTTAAGCAAGTCGAGCGCCTCGAGCAATTCACTGGAGTTTAACCCGAATTTACTTCCGTCACCGCCCGATTCTTCCCATTTTCCGCTGCCCGAACTGGCTAATTTAATGCGGATACCGATATTTGGCTTCACTTTCAGCCGCTTGGCAATTTCGATGGTCAGTTCAAGTTCATTCAGTTTTTCAATCACGATGAAAACTTCTTTTCCCATTTTTTTCGCCAGCAAAGCCAGTTCTATATAACTTTCGTCTTTATAGCCGTTGCAAATAATGATGGAATCCTCGCTAGTGTTAATGGCCAGAACAGCGTGTAGTTCGGGTTTGGATCCTGCCTCAAGGCCGATGTTGAATCGTTTTCCGTAAGTCACGATCTCCTCTACTACCTGGCGCATCTGATTGACTTTAATGGGATAGACAATGTAATTTTGAGATGCGTAACCGTACTCCTTGGCTGCAATTTCAAAACAGGTCGATATTTTTTCGATCCGGTTGTCCAGAATTTGGGGGAACCTTACCAGAACCGGAGCAGAAACATCGCGGAGATAAAGCTCACGCATCAACTCGTTCAAATCAACGGATCCGCCTGGTTTCTTACGGGGCGAAACTTGTACGTTTCCCTTTTCGTTTATAGAGAAGTATCCGTTTCCCCAACCGTCTATGTTGTACAGTTCCTCCGAATCCTCAATGCGCCATTTTCTCATTATCAGTCAATTAAAAAAGTGGATAAATTTAATCTGCAAAAGTAATTAATTTATTTGTTTTTCGGGTGGATTTTGTAACAACATCCTTTGAAAAAGAAGGAATCTTTTGTTTTATGTATTTTTAACAATGTCGCATGCAGCTTTTTATTCGAAATCCCATCTAAAAATAAACCCTGTAAATTTTAAGGATATGGACTCAATGAAAAATGTTAGTGCTTCGTTACTTTTTCCCATCGTCTTTTTTGCCGGTTGTGAAAAATCAGGTGTTGAAACAGTCACGAAAAATCTTCCGGCCCCGGTGAAAATTGAACTTCGATCCGAGGAAGCTCAGCAGGTTAAAACTGATCAACAGTTTGCTTTCGAATTTTTTTCCAACGTTTTCGACGAGGAGGCTAAAGAGGAAGACCAAAGTTTTATGGTCTCGCCTTTTAGCTTGAGCATGGCTTTGGCAATGACGTGGAACGGTGCTGCGGGAGAAACCAAAACGACGATGCAGAAAACGCTGAAAATGGAAAGTTATTCCGACAACGACATCAACGGTTACTACAAAAAGTTGAAAGAGGCGTTACTGAAAACCGATCCATCAACTCAATTATCAATTGCCAATGCCATTTTTACAAATAAATTCGTAACCATCCAGCCCGGTTTTATCAAAACCAATACCGATTATTACGACGCAACGGTGCAGCCGGTGGATTTTTCACTTCCGGTAACGAAAGATATCATTAACCAATGGGCAGCGGACAATACCAATAACCTGATTAAAGAGGTCATTGATAAAACCAATGCCTATGACTTGATGTACCTGTTGAATGCGATTTACTTCAAAGGAAGCTGGACAACAAAATTTGATGCAAAAAACACATCGAAGAAACCGTTCACAACCGAAAACGGTACAAAACAAACGGTAGACATGATGTATCAAACCACAAAATTCAATTACACCGAAGATGAAACCATGCAGGTGATCCAGTTGCCTTACGGAAATCAGGCGTTCAGCATGTTGGTTCTGTTGCCTAAAAGCAATAAAAAACAGGCCGATGTGGTGTCTGCGTTGCAAAACAAGGAGTACTGGGGAGAAATAAGAGCTGCATTGCATGAATACGAAGTGGAATTATATCTTCCGAAATTCAAAACCAAATACAGCAAGAAACTGAACGAAGTTCTTACAAATATGGGGATGGGATTGGCTTTTCGCGATGCTGCCGATTTTAGCCGGATGTCGGCTTTTCCGGCCCGGATTGCTTTTGTAAAACAAGATACCTACATCAGCACAGACGAGCAAGGAACGGAAGCTGCTGCTGTTACGACCGTAGGTATGGAACTAACCTCCATGCCCGCAATTCCGCAAAAAGTAGTTTTCAATGCAGACAAACCTTTTATTTATCTTATCCAGGAAAACTCTACCGGTGCCGTTTTGTTTATGGGAGCGGTGAAAGATATTTAATAAACCGGTATCCGATTTATTTATATTTCAATAATTTTTTATTCAATTGTCAAAACACTCAGCGATTTACAGCCGCTGGGTGTTTTTTTAGTTTAAGTTTGGACGGAAAGTTGAACTCTGAAAAATTATTAATGTAAACGATTGATTAACTTATGAGTTGAACAAAATAGAAAACTTTTCTTGCTTCTTGAAAACTTAAAATGCTTTAAATAAGATAACTAAAAATTTATTTGGAAAACTTTACACTTTGTTGAAAACTTTTTATTGATTCGTTTTGTTAACTTTGAAACATTTCTTAAACTTGTAATCCCAAATAACCATACTGTGGGAAACGTTGTGTTTTGTTATTTGGGAAATAGTTGAATTAATCGGTCAAAAAAAAATTAATTGATGAAAAAAGAAATTTATACTTTCGACGAGGCTTACAACGCATCGTTGGAGTATTTTAGAGGCGATGAACTGGCTGCAAAGGTTTGGGTCAGCAAGTACGCTTTGAAGGACAGTGAAGGCAATATCTACGAGAAGACGCCTGAAGATATGCATTGGAGGCTGGCAAACGAAGTGGGAAGAATAGAGAAAAAATACGCCAATCCGTTGAGCGAAAAAGAATTGTTCGATTTGTTTGACCAGTTTAAATACATCATTCCGCAGGGAAGCCCGATGACGGGGATCGGAAACGATTTTCAGGTTGCATCGTTGTCCAACTGTTTTGTGATCGGGATGGGTGGCAGCGCCGACTCTTACGGGGCGATCATCCGTATCGATGAAGAACAGGTGCAGCTGATGAAGCGTCGTGGCGGAGTGGGGCACGACCTGTCGCACATCCGTCCCAAGGGATCGCCCGTTAAGAATTCCGCACTCACGTCTACGGGGCTGGTTCCGTTTATGGAAAGGTATTCCAATTCCACGCGCGAAGTGGCGCAGGACGGACGTCGGGGCGCGCTGATGCTGAGCGTTTCCATCAAACATCCGGATGCCGAGGATTTTATCGACGCCAAACTGGAGCAGGGAAAAGTTACCGGAGCCAATATTTCGGTGAAAATCGATGATGATTTCATGAAGGCTGCATCCGAAGGAAAACCGTACGTTCAAAAGTATCCCATTGATTCGGACACGCCGAAATACGAAAAAACGATAAACGCGCAGGAGCTTTGGGAAAAAATTGTGCATAATGCATGGCGTTCGGCCGAGCCGGGAGTGTTGTTCTGGGACACGATTATCCGTGAATCGGTTCCCGATTGTTATGCCGACCTGGGTTTCCAGACGGTTTCAACCAATCCTTGCGGTGAAATTCCGTTGTGCCCTTACGACAGCTGCCGCCTGCTGGCAATTAACCTCTACTCTTACGTGATGAACCCGTTCAAGGAAAACGCTTATTTCGATTTTGAGCTTTTCGGAAAACACGTTCGTCTGGCTCAGCGCATCATGGACGATATTATTGATCTGGAGTCGGAAAAGATTGATAAGATCCTCGACAAGATCAACAGCGATCCCGAATCGGAAGAGGTGAAATCATCGGAACGTAACTTGTGGGAGAAAATCCGCCGGAAAACACTCGAAGGCCGTCGCACAGGGGTAGGCATAACTGCCGAAGGCGATATGCTCGCCGCTTTGGGGGTCCGCTACGGTTCGGAAGAAGGAAACGATTTCTCGGAGAGGGTGCACAAGATGGTGGCGCTCAACGCTTATGCTTCCTCGGTGGAGATGGCGAAAGAACGCGGAGCATTTGAAATATATGATACCGAAAGGGAGAAGAACAACCCGTTTGTGAACAGGCTTAAGAAAGAAGACCCCCAGCTTTACAAGGACATGGTGAAGCATGGCCGTCGAAACATTGCCTGCCTGACCATTGCTCCTACGGGGACAACCAGTTTGATGTCGCAGACCACATCGGGAATAGAACCCGTTTTTATGCCGGTTTACAAGCGTCGCCGCAAGGTCAATCCGAGCGATAAGGACGTGAAAATCGATTTTGTGGATGAAAACGGAGATTCGTGGGAGGAATACGTGGTCTTCCACCACAAATTTGTGAACTGGATGGAAGCAAACGGTTATCCTACCGCAAAAAAGTATTCGAACGAAGAGATTGACGAGCTGGTGGCAAAATCGCCATACTACAAAGCTACTTCCAATGACGTGGACTGGCTCATGAAGGTGCGTATGCAGGGGCGCGTGCAAAAATGGGTGGACCACAGCATCAGCGTAACCATCAACCTGCCCGGTGATGTGACCGAAGAACTCGTGGGTGAGCTTTATATGGAAGCCTGGAGAAGCGGGTGTAAGGGTTGTACGGTGTATCGCGACGGGTCACGCTCGGGTGTGCTTATTACAAACGACAACAAGGAGGAAGAAAAGACAAGTGCGGATTGTTACGAACTGCCGCAGGTAGTCACTTCCCGTCCTACCGAACTGGATGCCGATGTGATTAAATTCCAGAACAACAAAGAGAAGTGGATTGCTTTTATCGGGTTGCTCAACGGAAGGCCTTACGAGATCTTTACGGGTATCAACGATGAGGACGATGGTATCATGGTGCCTAAAAACGTTACCTCCGGGAAGATCATCAAAGCATACGATAACGACGGTCGCAAACATTACGACTTCCAGTTCCAGAACAGGAGGGGGTACAAGGTGACTATTGAAGGGTTGGACGGGAAGTTTAATCCGGAGTTCTGGAACTACGCGAAACTGATTTCGGGAGTGTTGCGTTACGGCATGCCTATCGATCAGGTGATTAAGCTGGTATCGGGATTGGAATTGGACAGCGAAACCATCAACACGTGGAAGAACGGCGTTGAACGGGCGTTGAAGCGCTATCTACCTAACGAAACCGAAGCGAAAGGCCAGAAATGCCCCGTATGCGGCTTCGAATCGCTGGTCTTTGAAGAGGGATGCCTCAAATGCCGCAACTGCGGAGCTTCGAAGTGCGGATAATCCGGTATATGTCCGGCGTTTTACAAAACCAAAAAGGCGATACCAACCGGTATCGCTTTTTTGATGGTAATTTACTACTTTTGTCCTATGCAAGACACCTATAAGACTATCGAACAAGCGGCCGAAGGTTATATCATCGAAAAAAAAAGCAAATTCCTTTCGTTTGTTTTTCACGTGGAATCGCCCGAGGAAGTAAAAGGAATTGTGGATGAGCACCGCAAAAAATATTACGATGCACGACACGTTTGCTGGGCGTATATGCTGGGGCCGGAAAGGGAGGAGTACCGTTCAAACGACGATGGCGAGCCTTCCGGAACAGCAGGAAGGCCCATACTGGGACAAATAAATTCGTACGGACTTACCAACGTCTTAATTATTGTTATCCGGTATTTCGGCGGAACACTCCTGGGTACAAGCGGACTGATCAAAGCTTATAAAGAAGCGGCGGAAGATGCCGTTAAAAATGCTGAAATTGTTGAGAAGACGGTTGACCGGGCCCTTACCGTTCGTTTCGAATATGTGTTGCTTAACGACGTGATGCGTACCCTGAAGCAATTTGAAGAGGTTTCTTGGGAACAGAACTTCAAAGAGAGCTGTACGATGAAGCTCCGCATCCGGAAGTCGGAATTCCAACGGTTACACGATAGCCTTTCACAAATTTATGGCGTAAAAATTGAAAAAGAGTGAAAAATTCTTTTTGCTAATACAAAATTACTACTTTTGCTACCGAAAATGAAGTGAAATATCCCGACGGGAATATAAAACAAGATGAATGGCAAAGAATTTGGTTATCGTTGAGTCGCCTGCAAAGGCAAAAACTATTGAGAAATTCCTGGGCAGCGATTTTAAAGTGATGTCGAGTTACGGACACATCCGTGATCTCAAGAAAAAAGATTTTAGCATTGATATAGACAATAATTTCGAACCCATTTACGAGATCCCGGCAGATAAGAAAAAGGTTGTGACGGAGTTGAAAGCTTCCGCTAAAAACGCAGAAACTGTCTGGCTCGCATCTGATGAAGACCGTGAAGGAGAAGCCATATCCTGGCATTTATACGATGTGTTGGATTTGAAAAATAAAGACACTAAACGGATTGTTTTTCACGAAATAACCAAGCCTGCCATCCAGGAAGCCGTAAAAAATCCCCGGGAGATAAACCGAAATTTAGTCGATGCCCAGCAGGCACGACGCGTATTGGACAGGATTGTCGGGTTTGAACTTTCACCCGTTTTATGGCGAAAAATAAAACCCGCACTTTCTGCGGGAAGGGTCCAGTCGGTGGCTGTAAGGCTTATTGTTGAACGTGAGCGCGAAATCCAGAACTTCAAGACAGAGGCTGCCTACCGTGTTGTGGCCTTGTTTATCAAGGAAGAAAACGGACAACAATACGAGATAAAAGCCGAATACAACAAACGGTTGAAAACAAAGGAGGAGGCATTGGCCTTGCTGGAAAAACTAAAAACTTCGGTTTTCAGCGTGGGAGATGTTACTACCAAGCCGGCCAGGAAATCGCCTGCGCCACCGTTCACCACATCTACCCTTCAACAGGAAGCATCCCGAAAACTTGGTTTTTCCGTGGCACAGACGATGATGGTGGCACAACGCTTATACGAATCGGGAAGGATAACCTATATGAGGACGGACTCCTTTAATTTGTCGGCCCTTGCCATAAACACCGCCAAGGCCGAGATCATCGGGCAGTACGGGGAGAATTACCTGAAAATCAGAAAATATACAACGAAATCCAAAGGTGCACAGGAAGCACACGAAGCCATCCGGCCGACTTACATCAACGAGCATGAAGCGGGGGGGACTGCCCAGGAAAAGCGTTTGTACGATTTGATCTGGAAACGCACCATCGCTTCGCAGATGGCAGATGCCGAGTTGGAAAGGACGGTGGCCACCATAGATATATCCAATGCCGAAGGAAAATTTGTTGCCACGGGAGAAGTAATCAAATTTGATGGGTTCTTGCGTGTTTACCTGGAAGGTACCGACGAGGAAAACGGTGAAAATGAAGAAGGGTTGCTCCCCCCGATGAAGGTGAAAGAGGTGTTGCCTATGCAGGAAACGATTGCCACGGAACGCTTTACCCAACGTCCACCAAGGTATACCGAAGCTTCGCTGGTACGCAAAATGGAAGAATTGGGGATAGGCCGTCCATCAACATACGCACCCACCATTTCAACCATTCAGAATCGTGAGTATGTTGAAAAGAAAACCGTGGACGGTGTAGAAAGGTTGTACAACATCCTTACCCTGAAAAACGGAAAAATAAAGGATACCGATAAAAAGGAAACGGCAGGAACCGATAAAAATAAATTGGTGCCCACCGATATAGGCACGGTGGTGAATGACTTCCTGGTGGAGTTTTTTCCGAAAATTGTGGATTACCATTTCACCGCGAACGTTGAAAAAGATTTTGACACAATTGCTGAAGGTAAACGTCAGTGGAACAGCGCTATAAAAGATTTCTATAAAGTGTTTCATCCGATTGTGGAAGAGACCATGGAGATGAGGATGGAGCACAAGGCCGGCGAACGGGTGCTGGGACAAGACCCTAAAACGGGGCGTCAGGTATCGGTTAAAATAGGCAGGTATGGCCCGTTGGTGCAGGTCGGTACTCCTGATGAAGAAGAAAAACCGTTGTTCGCTTCTTTGCAAAAGACGCAGTCGATAGAAACCATAACGCTGGAGGAGGCACTCCGGTTGTTTGACTTGCCCCGTTCGCTCGGTGAGTTTCGTGAAAAAGAGATGACCGTTGGTGTAGGCCGCTTCGGACCCTATATCCGTCACAATAATAAATTTGTTTCATTGCCTAAAGGTGTTGATCCCTTGAAGATTACCGCCCAAGAAGCGGTTGAGCTGATTGAAGCCAAGGAGAAAAAGGACAGGGAGAAAATCATTAAAACGTTTACGGAAGATCCGGAATTACAGGTTCTAAACGGCAGATACGGCCCCTATATTGCTTACAACAAGAAAAATTTTAAAATTCCGAAATCGCAAAAACCCGAAGAATTGACATTTGAACAATGCAAAGGGATTATTGACGACGGGACGCAAAAAACCGATTCTACCAAAGAGGCTCCCCAAAAAAAATCTAAAACGGCTAAAACTCCGGCAAAAAAAACGAAGAAATAAACGGGTCGCTTATGCTCATAAGAATCCACCCCTCACAACCGGCCGATTTGCCACAACTAATGCAAATCTATGAGACCGCACGCCGTTTTATGCAACAAACCGGTAATGCAGGACAATGGGTGGACGGTTATCCGAAAAAAGAACTTCTCGTTGAGGATATAGGTCGGGAACACAGTTACGTTTGTCTGGACGAAGATAACGGGATTGCAGGAACATTTTATTTTAGGGTGGGTGAGGAGCCCACTTATCTTAATATCTTTGAAGGATCGTGGCTGAACGATGATCCTTACGGGGTTATTCACCGCATTGCCTCTTCCGGAAAACACAAGGGTGTTGCAGCAACCTGCATCTCCTGGTGCCTGGAAAAATGCGGTAACATCCGTATTGATACACACCGAGACAATAAAGTGATGCAAAACATACTGCAAAAGCTCGGATTTTCCTATTGCGGAATCATCTACCTGGAGAATGGCGCTGAAAGACTGGCCTATCAGTATACGATCAATCCTGCCACACCCGATAAGAAGATCAACAAAATCGGATCTACTTTTTTAAAGGAAGCCAGGAATACCCCTCCAAAAATGATCCAACTCTTGTAATCGATGAAATTGTAATTGTTCATCAACATCAGTGCAGCTGCCGCAATCAATCCGATGACAGCCGGTTTCAGAACCGACAGGGAGGCGCGCATCCAAGGATTGTTGTTTAGTCTGGCGAAGAAGGCGCAGACAACCGTCATAATAACCAGCGAGGGAATGCTGACAGCCAGTGTGCATACAGCCGATCCGATAATGCCGTGAAAAGTGCTGAATCCCATGTCGGTAACAGCGGAATAACCGATGTATGTGGCCGAATTAAAGGCAATAGGCCCGGGGGTGGTTTGAGAAATGGCGACAATATCCGTAAAATCGGCTACCGATATCCACTTGTGCGTATCCACTACTTCCTGTTGAATAAGAGGGAGCATAGCATACCCTCCACCGAAACCGAAAAGGCCTATCTTGAGGAAAGCGGCAAACAACGATACATATACATCCAAAAGTTCCATCCGTCAGCTTTTGATCTTTCGTTTGACATGAGCGAAATGCAATATCCCCAGCAAAATAGCTGCCAAGACAATATAAACTGGTGAAACCCCGGCCAGTGATACCGAAAGAGCTACCGCCACCGGAATCCATACGTTCTTCAGCGATATTCTTGCCGATCTTCCCAGGCCCAGCAACGGTGCGGCAATCAATGCTACTACAGCCGGCCGGATACCCTTGAAAATTCGTTCCACAACCGGATTATCCTTGAACTGTACAAAGAAAATGGCAATGAGCAGGATAACCAGAAACGAAGGCAGGATAATTCCCAATCCTGAAAACAGACTTCCCTTAAATCCCATCCTTTTGTTTCCTACAAACAGGGAAGTGTTCAGTGCAATCGGCCCGGGCATGGATTGAGCAATGGCAAGCATATCCATAAATTCTTCATCATCGAGCCAGTTCTTCTTTTTGACAACTTCATTCCGGATTAACGGAACCATGGCGTAGCCGCCACCAAAGGTGAAGGCTCCGATTTTAAAAAAAACCAGAAACAATTCCCAGTATTGTTTAAAGATAGGTTTCATAGTTAATTTAGCGGCTTACCGGCCGGACAGCAAAGGAGATAAAATTGAAAAAGCAGACTGCAAATTGATGTAATCGCTTGCTAATCTGCTTTCTATAAGAAGCCGCATCGGTGGAATAAGTCGAAACTCCTTATGACAGGATTTGAGTGTCCCGGTATCTTTGTAATCCGCCGTTCCGATAAATCGGAATACCCGAAGGCGCGGCCCGCCATTAATACCCAAAACGAGTCTCGGTTTATAAAATGTAATTGATGAGTTTCCCAATCGACCAATGCGGCAATAACTCATTCATCTTTCTAATGTCAAAGATACAAAGCAGAAGTGAAACAGACAAATATTTTTCTGTTTTTTTTCACCTGAAATGCCTGCTTATGTTGTATAACAGTTTCTTAATCCTGTAAATATTTTTCGATCTCAAGGGTTGAGATCTCGTAATTTTTTAAATCGCCTGCCAGGTATTGATCGTACGCGCTCATATCCACCAGTCCGTGTCCCGAAAGATTGAAGAGGATTACTTTTTGGATACCTTCTTCCTTGGCCATCTTAGCTTCACGAATGGCAGACGCGATGGCATGAGTGGATTCGGGAGCTGGGATAATACCCTCTGTCTGGGCAAAAAGAACGCCGGCTTCGAATGTTTCCAGCTGCGGGATATCTATTGCTTCGATGAAGTTGTCTTTCTTCAGTTGGCTTACGATGCTTCCAGCACCGTGATAACGCAATCCGCCTGCGTGGATGTTGGCGGGAGAAAAGTTATGTCCGAGCGTGTACATCGGGATAAGGGGGGTAAACCCTGCTTCATCACCGAAATCGTATTTAAAAGTTCCGCGGGTGAGTTTCGGGCACGAAGCCGGTTCTGCAGCAATAAACCGTGTCTTTTTGTCCCCTTTTATAACGTGGCGCAGGAAAGGGAACGAAATCCCCGAGAAATTGGAACCTCCTCCAAAACAACCGATAACAATATCGGGATATTCACCGGCCATCTCCATTTGTTTTTCGGCTTCCAAGCCAATAATCGTCTGGTGCAATGAAACGTGGTTCAATACGCTGCCTAGCGCGTATTTGCAGTTGGGCGTCTGCATCGCCAGCTCGATCGCCTCTGAAATGGCTGTTCCCAGGCTCCCCTGATAAGTGGGACGTTCTGTCAATACTTTTCTTCCCGATTTGGTGGACATGCTGGGCGATGCAATTACCTGCGCACCCCATGTCTGCATCAGCGAACGTCGGTAGGGTTTCTGTTCGTAACTGATCTTCACCATATAAACCGCAATCTCCAATCCGAAAGCCTTTCCGGCAAATGCCAAAGCGGTTCCCCATTGTCCAGCACCGGTTTCGGTAGTGAGGTTGGTTGTACCGTCTATTTTGTTGTAATATACCTGTGGAAGAGCCGAATTTAATTTATGCGACCCCACGGGGCTGACACTTTCATTTTTGAAGTAAATGTGGGCCGGAGTATCCAGCGCTTTTTCCAGGCTGTAAGCCCTCACCAGCGGGGAAGGACGGTATATTTTGTATTTGTCGCGTACTTCTTCGGGTATTTCAATCCACCGGTCAGTTTCATTGAATTCCTGACGGGAAAGTTCTTCTGCAAACAACGGAAACAGGTCTTCCGGTTTCAACGGTTCTTTCGTTCCCGGATTTATCATCCGCTGCGGCTTGTTTTGCATGTCTGCCACTACATTGTACCAATGCGTGGGAATCTCCCTCTCGGGTAATAAAAATTTCTTTGTTTTCATCAGCTGTATTTTTTTATTTTCGTTTCTTTGGATGCTAATAAAAAAGCCTGAAGCTGAGAACATCAGGCAGTAATGTCATCTCGACCTGTAAAAGTCGGTTTTGATGTACAAAAGTATAATTTATTTTTTATAAAGCAAATAAAACGACAGCTTTAAACCGCAAAAAAGATGCCTGCTGCCTCGTAGCAACAAATTTTCCCGATTATTCCCATTTTGTTCGCAAATCGTTTCGTTTCTTAAAAACTTTGTGTTATTTTTGCACAAACATATCATAATTGTGCATTTATGACTGTCGCAACACCCAAAACAAAACGAAACCTCATCGAAGTAGCCCGGCAACTTTTTGCAAAAAAAGGCGTTGACAGCACGACAATGAACGAGATTGCAGAAGCATCGGGATATGGACGCAGAACGCTTTATACCTATTTTAAAAACAAGAAAGATGTTTATAAAGCGGTTATCGGGTCGGAACTCCAAAAGCTGTATGCTGCCCTGGAGGATGTGATTAAACGTGACCTGCCAGCCGATGATAAGTTGATGATGTTTACCTTTTCCCGGCTCAGCATAATCAAAGAGGTTGTCACACGCAACGGAACGCTTCGTGCCGACTTTTTCCGGGATATATGGTTGGTGGAAAATGTTCGCAAGGAATTTGACAAAAAAGAGATACACTACCTGGAAACCATTCTTGCCGACGGTTCCAAATCGGCTGTGTTTACGGTTAACGACATACCCAGAACGGCAGAGATACTGCATTTTGCGTTGAAGGGACTAGAAGTTCCGGTTATAAGAGGAGTGCTGAACTTAAGACTGGACAGGCAGGAAGACAGGGAAATAGTCTATAATCTCGTTTTTAAGGGATTAAACAAGAGATAATATAATCAGAGAGATAAAATAAAAAAATAAACACATGAAATTATTAGAAGGAAAAACAGCGCTTATCACTGGTGCAGCGCGCGGTATCGGAAAAGCCATCGCACTGAAATACGCTTCGGAAGGAGCCAACATTGCTTTTACCGACTTAACTATCGATGAAGTGGGTAAAGCTACCGAAAGCGAAATAGCATCGCTGGGCGTGAAATGCAAAGGATATGCCTCCAACGCTGCAAACTTTGACGAAACACACAAGGTAGTGGAAGAAGTCCTCAGCGATTTCGGGCGGATCGATATATTGGTCAACAATGCCGGGATTACCAAAGACGGATTAATGATGCGTATGACCGAGCAGCAATGGGATGCCGTAATCAATGTGAACCTGAAATCGGCATTTAATTTTACCCATGCAGTCACTCCGGTAATGATGCGCCAGAAAGCAGGAAGCATAATCAACATGAGTTCCGTAGTGGGTGTATCCGGAAATGCCGGACAGTCAAACTATTCCGCTTCCAAAGCAGGGATGATCGGGCTGACAAAGTCGATGGCAAAAGAGGTGGGTTCAAGGGGAATCCGTGTAAATGCCATTGCTCCGGGTTTTATAATTACAGATATGACTGCTGCGCTCTCTGAAGAGGTTCGCAACGAGTGGGCAAAACAAATTCCGTTACGCCGTGGTGGGACACCCGATGATGTTGCTAATACGGCTGTCTATCTTGCATCGGAACTCTCTTCGTACGTGAGCGGACAGGTGATTCACGTGTGTGGAGGAATGAACATGTAAAAAAATGACCGTTTTATACGAAGACAACCATCTGATTGTCGTTAACAAGGCTCCGGGAGAGATTGTGCAAGGCGATAAAACCGGGGACAAACCACTTTCTGAAGAGGTGAAAGAGTACCTGAAGGTGAAGTATAACAAGCCCGGAAATGTATTCTGCGGGGTGACACACCGCCTGGATCGGCCGACGAGTGGAATAGTGGTTTTTGCCAAAACAAGCAAAGCGTTGTCCCGGTTGAATGCGATGTTCAAAAACAATGAGATCGACAAAACCTATTGGGCAGTTGTGAAAAAACTTCCGGAGAAAACCGAAGCCACGCTGACGCATTACCTCATTAAAAATGAGCGAACCAATAAATCAACGGCATATGATGTGGAGAAACCCAACACGAAGAAGTCGGTATTGCACTACAAGGTGATTGGACAATCGCAAAACTACAATTTACTGGAGGTTGATCTGGAAACAGGCCGGCATCATCAGATCCGTTGTCAGTTATCAAAAATTGGAAGTCCGATAAAAGGAGATCTGAAATACGGTGCCGAACGGTCGAATCCGGATGGGAGCATCAGTCTTCATGCACGGAAAATAGCATTTATTCATCCGGTCTCGAAAGAAAAAATAGAACTAGTGGCGCCAACGCCTGATGATGTGTTGTGGAATGCGTTGATCAATACAAACGTTCACTGAAAAAGGCTTTGTTGAGTGTTCTCAAAAATTTTCCGATCTACGCCTTTTTTTCTCAGATAGCTGTTTTTTGTTGTCGAGCCTTTTCTGAATGGAGCTCAGGGTACGTTTCGTGGCCACGCGTTTTTTTTCTTCGCGACATGCTTTCTTCAGGAGGTTCTCTAATTTTACAATTACCGCTTTCTTGTTCATTGCCTGGGAACGTTCTGTGTCGCTGCTGATCTGCAAGATTCCTTCCTGGCTGATACGGTTTCTCAACTTCTGTTGTATCCGCTGCTTTTGTTCGGTCGACAAAATCTGTGATTGACCGATATTCAAAGACAACGTAACTTTGGTCTCGACCTTGTTTACATGCTGTCCACCACTTCCACTGCTGCGTACAGTCGAAAAAGTACACTCGTTCATTAATTTATCAATGTCCGGCTCCGTCATATCGTAAAAATACGTTCTTTAGAACAAAGATAAGCCATTAGGGCGGGAAAAAGAAATCGACATTTGTTAATAATCTTTTCCGTATATGCTGTTTTTCGTCAATCTTTTTCCTTAAATTTGTGCATCAGAACAGTTTTTTAAATTAGATAAATCATCAATGAAACCAACATTATTTGTATTGGCTGCCGGGATGGGCAGCCGTTACGGCGGCTTAAAACAGTTAGACGGCGTAGGGCCGAGCGGTGAAACCATTATGGATTATTCCATTTTTGATGCTGTAAATGCCGGATTCGGGAAACTCGTATTTGTTATTCGTCAGTCGTTTGAAGAAGATTTCAGGGAGAAGATCGTTAAAAAGTACGAAAAGAAAATCCCCGTAGAACTTGTTTTTCAGGAACTGGACGCCCTCCCCGAAGGATTTGTCGTTCCCGAGGGACGTGTAAAACCATGGGGTACCAATCACGCGGTGATGATGGGTAAAGAAGTGATTCAGGAGCCGTTTGCCGTAATTAATGCCGATGATTTCTACGGCCGTGAAAGCTTCGGCGTGCTGGCCGATTACCTGAAGACATTGGAAAATTCGGAGAACAAGTACGGTATGATTGGTTACCGGGTAGGAAACACACTTTCGGAAAGCGGAACGGTAGCCCGTGGGGTTTGCGAAACTGACGAAAACGGAAACCTGACGGGAGTTGTTGAACGTACTCAGGTAAAGCGTATAGATGGTGCTGTCTGCTACCGGGAAGATAACGGAAATTGGATAGCAATTGACGATAATACACCGGTATCTATGAATATGTGGGGCTTCACCCCTGATTATTTCAACCATTCGGATGATTATTTTGTGCATTTCTTAAAAGAAAACGCAGAGAACACAAAAGCGGAATACTTTATCCCATTACTGGTTAACCACCTTATCGTGAATGGAGTCTCTACCGTGAAGGTGCTGGATACACCTTCCAAATGGTTTGGTGTGACTTATGCCGAAGATCGTCCCGGGGTAGTTAAAAAATTGCAAGAACTGTCAGACGAGAAAGTTTATCCGTCGCCATTGTGGTAGACAAAATGATTGATGTATTCATCATATTTTTTCTGATTATCCTCAACGGTTTTTTTGCCATGTCCGAAATTGCTGTGGTATCGGCAAAAAAGACCAAACTCGAAACGGAACGGAAAAAAGGAAACAAAGGAGCGGAAAAAGCATTGAAATTGCAGTCCGATCCCGATAGTTTTTTGTCTTCAGTGCAAGTGGGAATCACCCTCATCGGAATCGTAAACGGAGCCTATGGAGGAGCTACACTCTCTGTTTACCTGATACCTTTTTTCGATCGGTTTGCCTGGAGTGCGCCATACGCGGAAACAATATCCATGGTGGTTGTAGTAGTGGGTATAACCTATTTGTCAATCGTTATCGGTGAACTGGTACCCAAGACCGTTGCACTGAACAGTGCCGAGAAAGTGGCTGTGGCCGTCTCCAGGCCCATCCATTTTGTCAGCGTCATCTTTTATCCGTTTGTTCGGTTTCTGGCTCTTTCCACCAGTTTGTTCAACAAACTTATCGGGTTGAAGCCCAAGGATGATGTGGTTTCGGAAATGGAGCTTCGGGCCATGCTGAAAACGGCATCAAAAGAAGGAGTTATAGAAAGGGAAGAGAACATCATTCATGAGCAGGTTTTCTATTTTTCCGATAAACGTGCACGTCATTTAATGACTCACAGAACAGATGTGGAGTGGGTAGATATTTCGAAAGAAAAAGAAGAAGTAATTGCCGATCTGTTGCAAACCAAGCACGGAAGGGTACTTGTTTGCAACAAGACACTGGATGAGTTTGTGGGTATTGTAACCATGAAGGAATTGCTTTCGGAATTATACAGGAAAGGAGAGATCGATATCCATAAACTGGTTCATGACCCCCTGATAATACCTTCTACCCTCCGCGCAAGAAAGGTACTGGAGCAGTTTCGCCAACAGCACAAGTTTTTCGCTGTTGTAGTGGACGAATACGGAAGCCTGGATGGAATTATTACGTTGCACGACATTATTGAAAATCTGGTGGGTTCAATCCCTGACGAGAATGAAATGGAGGAACCCGATGTTTTTATGCGCAACGAGAACTCCGCTTTAATCAACGGTGAGGCACCCATAGAGGTGTTGACCAATTTTATTGACGATTTTATTATCGACTTCGAAGAGATCGATTATTCTACGGTTGCAGGATTTGTATTGTCCAACATTAATAAAATTCCGCAAGTGGGGGATGTATTCACGTATGAAAATACAACGTTTGAGGTTGTGGATGTAGACGGCAATAAAATCGACAAAGTAATGGTTACAAAAAAAACGAAAGTAAGCCACGAATATTTGTGATTTTTCTTTTGTTTCTCATAGACAAAAATTATGCCTGATTTATATAATTAATCATTGTTGTCCGGTAAAACCGGTATTTTAATTTTTGATCACGATT
>JABNAD010000067.1_pt1 | contig 97330 bp, 92 predicted proteins | sample 7240381 | NCBI WGS metagenome assembly JABNAD01 (sample SAMN11332834, study PRJNA596920) | anaerobic digester metagenome | biome: digested sludge; isolation source: digested sewage sludge-derived enrichment culture grown on H2/CO2 | place: Germany: Goettingen | reverse complement strand
TGTGCTATTTTTGAAAGAAGCTATCCCGTAGGGATTTAGTTCAACAAGCAGTTACATTCACTGGGGCTGATGATGCAGATGCAGAATTTTTACTACTTTTAACTAACTTTTTAACGGCGGATAACGCCGCTGGCGGCTAACTCCCCAGCGTAAGCAACCGCCGACCGTTAGCGGTAATAATATGAAGACGATAGAATTAAACAAATTTGTAAGTCTTTTACAGAAAATTGATGACTTCAACTCTAAGTTAATCTAAATGATGATAAAGATGTTGTTAATGAATTGAAAACAATCTACGTTAAAAGGTTTTATTCTTTTTCGAATGCGCTTTTATTGTTAATCCCTAGTTTTGAAAAAATAAGTATTCAACAATTTCAATTGGGATAATTCTTAGAACTTGTATGTCAGACTTTATAAAAGAACTCAACAAAGGAATTAAATCATCAGGTGGAGAAAAACTCTCCAAGTCAGATGAAATGGAATGGATGGAGTTATTTGATAGTAAGAAATACGAAGCCCAAGCTTTAAAATCGGAGATTGAAAGAATAGACAAAGAAATAGACCAAATGGTTTATGAATTGTACGGTCTGGATGAAGAGGAAATCAAAATTGTGGAGGAATCAGTTTGATGGAACTCAAAGATATTATACTGATTGTTTTAGCTTTCCTTGGCTGGTCTTGGGGAATTATTCAATATTTCATAAATTGTAAATTACAACGTGAGGAGAAAATAACAGATAGGCGTTTTGACGTTTATTCTGGTTATATGAAAAAGGCTGATGAATTAATGAATAATATTCGTACTGACCCAAATATGATTTACGGTATCGCAACAGATTTTTATAAGCAAATTCTTACTGGTGATGAAGACCAAATAAATGATGCGCTGATTAAATTCAATGAGAAGTTGCAAGAATTTGTAAAAAAAGCATCTGAACCGTTGATGATACTTCGTCAAGAATTGTCAACCTTATTACTTGTTTGCAGCAAAGAACTTCGACCAATGATTGAGCAATACAGATTTTTGGCAACTGATTTTAACAATGAGTTTCAAAATGTTCTAAGTACAATATCAACTAATGATGCTCAAAAAATGCAGGAAAAATTGACCACCATGGGGCATGATACTCGTTGGAGACAATTTGAAACTTTGAATGAAGACATCTTACAGTTAATGCGTAAAGAATTAGGATATGACAAGTAATTCCGAAATATTACTATACCAAACCGAAGACGGACAAACCAAGATTGATGTCCGATTAGAGGAAGAAACTGTTTGGCTTTCGCAGGCTCAAATGGTTGAGCTTTTTCAGACAACCAAACAAAATATCAGCCTGCATATAAAAAACATATACGAAGAAGGGGAACTCAATGAAATTTCAACTGTCAAGGATTACTTGACAGTTCAAACCGAAGGTAAACGCGAGGTTCAGCGTAATTTAAAGTTTTACAACCTTGATGTAATTATTTCGGTAGGTTACAGGGTGAAATCTCACAGGGGTACACAATTTCGTATTTGGGCAACCCAACAATTAAAGGAGTTTTTGATTAAAGGATTCTTGCTCAACGATGAAAAGCTAAAAGAAACCGGACATACAAACCAGTACTTCGATGAACTTTTGGATAGAATCAGGGACATCCGCAGTTCTGAGAAAATATTTTATGCAAAAATTCGTGATATATACACCACAGCGATAGATTATGACCCAAATACCGAAGAAAGTGTATTGTTCTTTAAAACTGTTCAGAATAAAATGCACTGGGCAATTCATGGACATACTGAATCGGAAGTAGTTTATCAACGTGCCGATTCTGAAAAGCAAAATATGGGATTGACCACTTGGAAAAATGCACCCAAAGGAAAGATTAGAAAAACAGATGTATCGATAGCAAAGAATTATTTAACGGAAGATGAATTAAAAGAATTGAACCTGATTGTTGACCAATATCTTTCATTCGCCGAATTGCAAGCCAGAAACCGTAACCCAATGTACATGAAAGATTGGGTTAAAAAGCTCCACGATTTTCTAACGCTCAACGACAAAGAAATATTGGGACACGCTGGAAAGATTTCAGCTAAAATGGCAAAGGAGTTGGCTGAATCTGAGTATGAGAAATACCGACACAAAATGATTGACATGGAGGATGCAAAGGAAATTAAGGAATTAGAGGAAGGATTAAAAAAACTTGGACAAAAGAAAAAGAAATGATGATTCCAACCCACACCATCCCTTCGCTCTCAGGCACATTTGGCATTCCCCGTTCCCCGTTCCCCCAAAGGCTCCAAAGCCCAGAATAACCGCGTTTGGCGGTCGGCTCCCGCTTAAGAACATCGGGACAAGTTATGCCGCCGTCGGATTATTCTTGCAGGCTCTAGCCTGCGGTTTTTCTTGTTTCTCCCGCTGCCGCACTAACCGCGAGTACTTTGTGAGTCCGGCAATATCCCCTCGTGTGGCTTTGCGACGGCAAAACATCATCTAGCCCAAATAGTTTCTATGGCTATTTTGCGAAACCATCCAATACCGTTACTTGGTTACCCCACGTGGTAGCGAGTGCTTACAACACCCACTCCCTTTCACTGAGCCCGATGATGCCGCCACAGAATTTTTATTACCTTTAACTAACTTTTTAACGGCGGATAACTCCCCAGCAGTTTAAACCGCAGACCGTTAGTGCCAAGCTAGAATCGACGAAAGATGCTTTTCTCTTTAGACTTTTTTATCTTTGTAAAAAGTCTTAGCGATGAATATAGAAGCAAGAAAACTTGTCTTGATTGAAGAATTCCTAAGAATAAGCGATGAAAACCTTATCGCGAAGTTGGAATCATTTATCAAGCAAGAAAAGAAATCCATTAGGGAAAGTAAGTTAAAACCCATGCTTATGGATGAGTTTTTCGAAATGATTGAACAAGCCAAACAAGACAGTGAGGCTGGCCGAGTTGTTTCTCATAGTGAATTAAAAAAGAGAATCAAGACATGGAAGTAATGATTGAGTGGTCAGAGCTATCGTCAAGACAACTCAAAGATATATTGATTACTACTCAGCCGAAGTAAACACAAGGACTGCAAGGAGAATTGTTAATCGTATTCACGACAGAGTATCGATACTAGAAAAAAATCCACTTGCAGGCCCGAAAGAGCCACATCTCGAAAATCATCCGGAAGGATACCGTTTCCTTGTAGAAACCAATTACAAGATAATTTACTGGCAGAAAGACAATCTTATTACAATTTCATCAATCTTCGATTGCAGACAGAATCCAGTAAAGATAAAAATATAATAGTCAGGCGCTAACAAGCAGTTACTTTCGCTGAGCCTGATGATGCCTACATAGAATTTTTATTACATTTAACTTAGTTTTTAACGGCGGATAACGCCGCTGACGGTTAACTCCCCAGCGTAAGCAACAGCCGACCGCTGGGCCGCATGCAAGAAATCGTAAACAGTTATTGATTCGAATAATAGGATTCGTATATTTGCACTATGATGAATAGGAATGACATATTGAATAAGTTAAAAGAATTGAAACCATTCTTGAAGAGGGAATACTCTGTAAAAGAAATTGGTTTATTCGGTTCCTTTGCATCCGATAGCGCCAGAGATGATAGCGATATTGATTTACTTGTTGAACTAGAAAAACCCATTGGCTGGAAATTCTTCTCACTAGAAATCTACTTAGAACAAATTTTTGGCCGAAAGATAGATTTAGTAACAAAAAATGCTCTTCGAGATAGACTAAAAGAGGATATTCTAAACAAAGTAAATTACGTATAGCTTGGACAAGGACAAACGTACATACTTAATGTATCTTGAAGATATCCAATTGTCAATTTCTCGAATTTCAGAATATATTGCAGACTTGGATTTAGTCTCATTTAAGCGAGACTATAAAACTGTTGACGCAGTAATCAGAAACTTTGAAATAATTGGAGAAGCGTCTAAAAATCTTCCCGATTTCGTTAAAGAAAAATATCCAAACATACCTTGGCGAGAGATGTATTATTTGAGGAATAAGGTATCACATGAATATTTCGGCATTGATTATGAAATTATTTGGGATGTTGCTGCCAATTACCTTCCTGAAAACAAATTGCACATTGACCAAATAATTATAGAGGAATCTAGAAAATAAAGCACGACGGCACAACAAAGTGTTAATTTTATTTGGGCTGATTCCGTTTGCAGAGTTCATCCCTTTTACAAATTTTACTCTCGAGTGACAACGCCGCTGGAGGTAACTTCCAAACAAAATCAACACTCGACCGTTATCAAAACCACCTTTACAAAGAAAGTTATTTCTCAATGTTAGCTTATTGCCCAATATTAGGGCTATATTTGCATCCCAAAATGCAACGGATATGGATTACCAACAGGTACTAAATGAGATATATAGCGAGATTACCCCTTTTGTAGGCAAGGGTAAGGTTGCCGATTATATTCCTGCTCTGGCTAGGGTTGATGCCAACCAGTTTGCCATGGCAGTGGTTACCATTGATGGTAAGGTGTTCTCCGTTGGCGATTCTGCCACTCCATTTTCCATTCAGAGCATATCCAAAGCGCTAACATTTACCATGGCCTTTGCCAAGCATGGCGATAAGGTTTGGGAGCGGGTAGGGAAGGAGCCCTCGGGCAACGCCTTTAACTCTCTTGTGCAGCTGGAGTACGAGCAGGGCATTCCCCGTAACCCATTTATAAATGCCGGTGCATTGGTTATATCGGATTTAATTCTGTCGCTGTACGATAACCCGCTAGAGTCGCTTCGTGGCTTTGCGCGCGAGCTATCGGCCAATAGCACCATCGATTATAATGCGGAGGTTGCCCTATCGGAGATGGAGCACGGCAACCGTAATGCGGCGCTTGCCTACTTTATGCGCAGCTTTGGCAACGTTACCCACAATATAGATCAGGTGCTCAACTTCTACTTCCATCAGTGCTCGTTGGAGATGAATGCTGTAGATTTGGCTCGTTCGTTCCTATTCCTTGCTAACCATGGTGTTATTCCCAATACTGGCCGTAGGGTGCTAACCCAAAGTCAGGCAAAGCGTACCAGCGCACTCATGCTTACAACGGGTTTATATAACGAGTCGGGCGAGTTTGCTTTTAGGGTTGGGATTCCTGCCAAGAGTGGTGTAGGAGGGGGCATTGTGGGAGTTATTCCACAGCTGCTTGCTGTTGCCGCTTGGAGCCCTGCATTAAATAAGTATGGTAATTCCACTGCAGCCTTTGAGGCGCTTGAGCGCTTTACCACCAAAACGGGAGTATCCGTTTTCTAGTGGTTTTTCTCTAAATGGGGTGGTTAATATTTTAGGTGTACCACCCTGTCGGTTGTTGACATTTTTCCCCATTTAGTTGCTCAATTCCTAGCTGTTCTCAATACCTCAGCGTATCAACTGCTGGTGTTAATCTCTATTTTACGTACGTTGGCCGCTCGTTTGGTGACGTTGGTCATTCGTTTGCTGTTTTTTTGGCACGCCATTCGATGGTAGTATAGCTGTTGGGCACGATGACTTAGAATGAATCTGCGGAGATCATTAAGCGCTGCTCAGCTCGTATTATTAACTAAAATTGATGCTATGAAGAGAAGATTTGTGACAGCGATTATGGCAGCGGCCATTGCGTTAATGTCGAGTTGTTCTAGTGACAGCGATAAGGCGAAGCTAAAGGTTTACTTTACCGATGCTCCGGGAAACTTTGAGTCGGTAATGGTAGATGTACAGTCGGTTTCTGTTCACTACAGCGGAACCGATGAGAGTGGATGGATTTCTTTAGAAGGTTTTCAGCCAGGGGCATTTAACGTGCTAGATTTTACAAATGGCATCGATACGCTGCTTGCTTCAGCAGAGCTATCTGCTGGTAAAATATCCCAAATTAGGCTATTGCTAGGCGATAACAACTCGGTTACCGTTGATGGTGAGACCCATCCATTAACTGTTCCATCTGGTTATACCTCTGGTTTAAAGCTTAATGTTCATCAGGATTTTAAGGAGGGTGTTACGTACAAAATTTGGCTAGACTTTGATGCTGGGCGCTCCATTGTAAAAACTGGTTCAGGCTCATACATCCTTAAACCAGTAATAAGAACCTTTGCCGATGCCACTAGTGGCGCCATCAAAGGGTTTGTTGAGCCCAAAGCCGCACGCCCTCATGTTATGGCCATTTTGGGTAACGATACCCTTGGAACTATTGCAGATACCTCGGGGTACTTTATGATTAAGGGTGTTCCTACAGGCGAATATCTTGTTAAGTTTATTCCTGTTGAAGGTTACTCTCCAAAAGAGATAGATGACGTTAGAGTACTGCTAGGTGAAATTAACGATCTTGGTGTTGTAGAGTTAGAAACATCAGAGGCGAACTAATTACAACATAATTAGTTCTTGAAAGGGTTGCTTTACTTAAGGCAACCTTTTCTATTTCTTGTTTAAACGATTTAGCCCGTAACCTTTTTATTTTCAGTACTTGTTTCTGATATTTTAGGTAAACCAAAAGAACAACGATAGGTCAAAATAGTTATGTTTGTAATGCAAGAATAGAAAAACACTGTTGCATAGTAAAAAAAACCACCAAACCTTTAAATTTCACCATTATGCGATTTAAACTCACCCCACTACTGCTCTTTTTGCTTGTATGGGTTAGCGGGTTTTCTCAAACAGCACAGCTGTTAAAACGCGCTGGAACTGCAAGTAATTATCCCGGAGCGGGTGTTCTTGTTGTTTACGACAGTACAAAGGTAAACGTTCAGGAAACCGGCTTGAGCCATTACAATTTTGCTCGGCTATACAAAGTGCTTACTGCTGATGGTGCTAAAACACTGTCGGTTGTGAAATTCGATTACGATCCGCTTACGGCCTTTGTTCGTATAGAGAGGGTTAGAATATACCGTGCCAACGGCTCCGTTGAGGAGCTATCTGCCGATAGGGTACATGATTATCCTGCACCTGCCCGAGCAATCTATTGGGGGGCTCGACAAAAAATGGTAGATATAGGTAGGCTTGAGCCTGGCGATGGACTTGAGGTTATTGCTTACAAAAAAGGCTTTTCCTACGCGTTGCTAACCCAGCAAGAGCTGTCCGATGAGTACTATATACCTCCCATGCGAGGTCATTTTTACGATATCGTTGAGTTCTTCTCCGCATCAGACCCAATAAAGGAGAAGGTTTACACCATTTCCATTGCTGCCGATAAGAACATGCAGTATCAGGTTTACAACGGCATTGCGGCAACTAAGGAGCGTAATGTTGATGGTATGGTAGAGTACTCGTTTAGCGTTAAGGATATCATGCCCTTTAAGCGGGAACAAAGAATGGTTGCGCTATCGGATGTGGCTCCAAAGCTACTTATGTCAACTTCGCCCGACTGGTATGCCAAGTCCAAGTGGTTTTATGGAGTTAATGAGGACTTTGGTAGCTTCGATTCCACTCCTGAGATTGATAAAAAGGTAAAGGAGATTCTCCGTGATGCAAAAACCGAGACGGATAGCATATCCCTACTAAACCACTGGGTTGCCGATGAAATTCGCTACTCGGGACTCTCAATGGGCAAGGGCGAAGGTTTTACGCTTCATAAGAGTGCAATGACCTTTTCCGACCGTTGCGGTGTTTGCAAGGATAAGGCTGGCATGTTGGTAACCATGCTACGCTCTGCGGGCTTTAAATCCTACGCTGCAATGACTATGGCTGGTTCAAGGATTGATCGTATTCCTGCCGACCAGTTTAACCACTCGGTTACCGTTGTTCAGCGTAAGAATGGTGAGTATATGCTCCTAGACCCAACTTGGGTACCCTTTGTACGCGAGGAGTGGAGCAGTAGGGAGCAGCAGCAGAACTACCTAATGGGATTACCCGAGGGTGCCGATTTAATGGAAACGCCAATATCAGCCCCAGAAAATCACTACTTTAAAATTACAGGGACGTCAAAAATACTTGCCGATGGTACTCTTGATGGTGAGTTTACGCTTACTGCCGAAGGGCAATCCGATGCGGCTGTTCGTGGAATATTTACCCGTGCGTTTCGTGAGGACTGGTTGGCAAACCTTCAGCGCGAGCTGCTAAAGGTATCGCCTCGTGCGCGTTTTATGGAGGTTACCTACACCGACCCATATCAGTACTTAAAGCAGCCTGTGTCAATAACCATAAAGTATCAAATTCCACAGTATGCAGTGGTAACTAGTAAGGAGGTGATTTTTGTGCCGCTGCTTGCCGCAAATCTTTTTGGAAGCAGGCATAGCCATTTGGCATTTAACACATCAACAGAGAAGCGGAGCTATCCGTTTACCGATGGTTGCTCAAAGCTAATTGAGCTGGAGGAGAGCATTGCTTTGCCTCATGGGTTAAACCTAACCTATGCTCCACAGCCTGAGAGTGTAAATGGTACTGGTGCCGATTTTAGCGTATCATACACTAAGGATGGCGATAAGCTGCTGTTCAAGCAAATGGTGAGCCTAAAGAAAAGGGTTTACCAGCCAGAGGATTGGGCATCGTTCCGCGATGCGGTTAAGGCTCAGAATGAGTGCGCTACAAGTCCTGTAATTCTTAAATTTTAACTACAACTCGCCATGAAGCTAAAGTATATATTGGGCTTTGTGCTGGCCGGACTGGTTTCGTCTTGCAGTACAGAGCTAACACCAGACCAGAAGGTTGCCGATGCCGTTCTTTTAAAACAGGTAAAGGAGTACACCCTTAATGCCGATGGTTCTTATACCTATCGCTACTCACATAAAAGGTTGTATAATACCCATTTTGCCTTTCATCGGCTTTTTGGAGAAACTTTTGTTGTTTATAATCCCGATTATCAAACCCTAAAGGTTAACCAATCGGTTACAACAATGGCCGATGGTAAAAAAGTGCCATCGCCTGAGAATGCTTACAATGAGGTGCTCCCTTTTGCTGCCGCCGATGCTCCTGCTTACAACAAGCTTAGGGAGATGGTTATTACTCACCCAGGGTTGGAAATTGGCGCAGTTGTGGAGCTTGATTATGAGGTTACCACAAAGGCAGGTTTTAAACCATTCCTCTCGGAGCAGCTTATGCTTACGGAATCATCACCCATTCAAAACCTTGAGGTTGTTGTGCGTGTGCCAAAGGGAACTGAACTTACCCACGTGCTATTAAATGCGCCCAAAACGCTGGAGTATAAAAAGAGTACCAAGGGCGAGTTAGATGTGTACACATGGAATGCAGCAAATGTACCATCCTATAGCCACGAGATAGCACAAAAGCCAGGTTTTATGGGTTACGCGCATCTAATTTTTAGCACAGCATCAAAGGATGTTACCCATAAATTTATTGATGATAAGCTTTCAACCATTGATGATGTTGCTATTGTATCACCAAGTTTGAATGCTGCTGCAAAGGAGTGGGAACTTGTTACCCAGCTACAGGCCGTTGTGGTAAATGAACTTAATCTTTACCATGTTTTACCACTAAACACAGGTTTCCGTTTCCGTAACCCAACGGATACATGGAATAGTAACGGGGGTACAGAAGGGGAAAAGGCAATTCTTCTTGCATCTATTTTGCGCTCAAAAGGTATTGATGCCAAGGTTGTTGCTGCAGCATATCCCAGTTTTGCTCAGGATATAATGGTGCCAGAGTCGGTTGATAGATTCTTTGTTAAGGTTTCCATAAAAGATGAGGAGCGCTTACTCTCTGTAGTCACTACATCGGAGGAAGCCCCTGGCATACATTCTTTTGTTGATAATGGTATTGTTGTTCCTTCAATGTCGGTGGAAAAACCATTAAGCGTTGAGGTTGCTGCAACATTAAACCTTTCAGCCGAAGGCAAGCTAAACGGCAATGCATCTGTTCTGGTTGTGGGTAATGGTAAGGTAGAGGCTCCATTCTCAGGATTAGCTAAAGCCAGCCACACGTTTACTCTACAACAAAACGGTTTAGATACATCAAGCTTTAGCTGCACAATTAAGGATGTAGAGCCCCAGCTTGTTTCTGGCTATTACCGCATAGCGCTACCCGAAGCGTCTGTTGGAATAAAGTCCCTTGGATTTAGAGAGCTACCAACGCTACGCAAAGCGCCTGTATGGTTGAATGGTACTATTGATGAGAGCTATACTTATACAATAAGCCTACCTCAGGGCTTCAGGTTGGTTTCCAACTCAAGCATCGAAGTAAAAAATGAGATTGGTGAGGTAGCCATTCAGCAATCAGCAACCGATAATGTTGTAACGGTAAAGCGCAGCCTTAAACTATTGAAGGGTGATATTGCTGCAGAAGAGTATCCTATGTTTCGCGATATCTACATCGCTTGGATGGATGTTAACGCTTCATTTATTGTTGTGGCCAAGGAATAGGTTGCAGCTATAGTATAAAAAATGGGCGGTCAAGATAGTTGGCCGCCCATTTTTGTAAATAATTGTAACGCTATACGCATGTTTCATACGTGCTCTCAATAACAAAGCCCAGCTTTTTGCAATCTTCCCAAAACGAAGGGTAAACTTTGCTTACAACGCTTGGGTTTTCAACACGAACGCTGTCAAGCACAATGCTGTATGGCGCAAATGCAAGAGCTATGCGATGATCGTCGAATGTAGGAATGCAGAATGTTTGCTCTTTGGGTAGGGATAGTTCACCATTGGAGCATAGAATTTCTACGTCGCCATCAAGTTCAATACTTGCACCTACACCTAGTTTTTTAAGAACCTTAAGTAGCGACTCTACCCTGTCGTTAACCTTTAAGCGCAAACTATTTACCCCTTTAATTCTAAATGGGATTTTTAGCATAGCGCAGGTTGCTGCAAAAGTTGGGATAAGGTCAGGGTTATTACTTAGGTCATGGTCAAACTGGCTAATCTTTCTCTTGGTCTTAGTAAGGATAAGGCCATTGGCTGTAAACCGCGATTTAACGCCAAGTTCTTCAAACAGCTCCTTTACCACAGCATCGCTTTGTATGCTTTCCTCAGAAAGGCCATTTAGCGTTATGTTTGCTTTTTCGGCAAGCGCAACCATTTCGTACCAGTACGAGGCGCAGCTCCAATCGGCTTCAATGGCCATTTCAGAACCATCTTTGTACTCGTGCTGTATCAACGACTCATCGTTTTCCCAGGCAGCATTAACCCCCATGTACTTTAACCACCTTAAAGTAATACCTATGTACGATGAGGCAAAAACTTGCTGTTTAAGCTCTTCAATAGAGGTAGGGGTCTCTTTTTGCGCAATAAATAGCGATGCAGATATTACCTGGCTGCTAATACTGGCCTCAATTCGTGATATTTTTCCCTTAAGGCCTTTGCCAATAATTCGTAGGGGCGGGAATCCTGTACGTTCTACGTACTTAATGTTTACTCCTGATTTTCGGAGTATTTCTACAACTTCTCCAACTGGTCGTTTTCTTTGCCACTCGGAACCAGTTATTAACCAAACGCCTTTGTTTTTCCCAAAAAAGGCTTTCAGAAATCGGAGCGCCTTACCCGTGTTCCCTGTGGTTAGGTCAGTCTCCCCTTCTCTAACTGAAGGATCGATTACGTTAACATCTTCGCTGCCATCGAGCTTGGATTGATCTAATCCTGAGCGCCTAATGGCTTGGATGATTATCATCCTGCTCGAAATACTTTTTGAAGGTGCCAGCGTAATTTCACCGTTAAGGCTTTTGTCGTCCTTTAAAACTGTGTGCTTTAGCATGGCTTAAAAATTTAATCGAATCTCCACAAACTTCAAATGTATGAAATCTCTCCTATTGGAGTCCTATTATCTCAATTTTTTGGTTTTATTTTTACGTATAGATATTTTCCGATCAACATTCGCGTTCTAATGCAACTGTTCAAAAAGTGAATAATTTGAGGGGGTGCACCTATAAATATCAACCTCATTTATAGCTAATATTGGCTTGTGTTTCAAAACTTTTTTTCGCAGTTAGTGTTTTAACATAACTCAAATAGTTTTCTTATGTTGCGCTTCTCAAATTAGGTTACATCTGTTGTAATGTGTATCTTAAATGTAATTGTTTGGACAAATAAATTATTTTACCATGATAAACTTCGAAAACACCGAAATTGCCTTTGCCTATCGATCCAATAGCGAGCTATCCAAAGCAAAACTGCTGTTTAAGTCTGTTGCAAGCCCTTTTGTTGTAAAGTTTGGTAGCACAATGCTTAAGCTTGCTACTTTTCTGCATATTCCTGTTAGGTGGGCAGTTAAGCCAACCATTTTTAAGCATTTTGTGGGAGGGGAGAGCCTAAAGGAGTGTACATCTGTAGTAGAAACACTCTCTAGGTATAACGTAAAATCCATACTCGATTATTCCGTTGAGGGTAAAAGTTCTCCCACCGAGATGGAGCGCGCATATAATGAGATAATGTCATCGGTTAGCTTTGCTGCGAGTAATCCCAATGTGGTGTTTTCTGTTTTTAAGCCAACAGGACTAATTGATGTTAACGTGTTAACCCTAGTAAGCGAAGGAAAGTCGCTTAACCAAGCTCAACAGCAGCAGTATAACCTATTCCTTTCTAGGGTAGATAATCTATGCGCAGCAGCAGCGCAAAGCGGTAAGCCAATACTTATTGATGCTGAGGATTCTTGGTATCAGAAGGCTCTCGATGAAATTATTGAAGGCATGATGGCGAAGTATAACACCAATCAGGCGGTGGTTTTTAATACCTTGCAGATGTACCGTACCGATAGGTTCGATTACCTAAAGGCCGCTCACAAACGTGCTCTTGATAAAGGTTATGTGCTTGGCATGAAGTATGTTCGTGGTGCTTACATGGAAAAAGAGCGTGAGCGTGCTGCTCGCATGGGCTACGTTTCACCAATTTGCGAAACAAAGGCGGCTACCGACAAAAACTTTAACGATGCAATAAAGTATTCCGTTTCTAACATCGATACCATTACCACTTTTTGCGGAACCCACAACCAGGATAGCGTTAACTACCTTGTTTGCTTAATGGAGAGCAATGGTATTGCCCCTAACGATTCCCGCATATATTTTTCACAGCTTTATGGCATGAGCGACAATTTAAGTTTTAACTTAGCTGCAGCAGGTTATAATGTGGCTAAGTACGTACCCTACGGTCCGGTAAAGCATGTTATGCCATACCTAATTCGCCGGGCAGAGGAGAATACCTCTGTAAAAGGGCAAACAGGCCGAGAGCTTGCTCTTATTAAAACAGAGATAAGACGGCGACGCAGGAGTCGTTAATAAAACAGTAGAAGATGAAGTTTGATAATGGTAGTACAATAATTGGCATTCAAATGAAAAAGCGGCTTTATGCCGTTATTATTGCAGTAGTAATTGGGCTCCTCTTTACAACCCTACTACATAAGTATGTAACCGATTTTACTGGGCTTTCCCGTGGTGTAATTGCAATAATACTCACCGTTTTGTACGTTGGCTATATAGTTTATTACAGGATTAAGCGTACTACCTTTATCAGCTACAACGATGAAACATCCCGAATAGTGGTTAGGCACTACCTTTTACGGATGTTCGATCCTCCTAAAAATTCATATGAGATTCCCAAGGATCAGTTCCTAAAGTATGAGCTCAAACGCTCACGATTTGGGCTGTGGGAGGAGCTTACTCTTTATAGGATTACAGGCCAAAAGGTAGCCAAGTACCCTCCCTTCAACATTTCCTCTTTAACAAAGGAGCAAAGAGAAAATCTCTTGGGCTCACTCAACTTCTTCAAACTCGAAAAGTAGCTCCTTGTGGTTGATCCTCTCCTTATATATAAGGTAGGAATTGATATGATTCCTAAAATTGGCAGCATTAATGCTAAAAAGCTTATTGCCTATTGTGGGGGGATACAGGAGGTGTTTCATCAAAAAAAGAAAGACTTACTAAAAATTCCGGGTGTAGGCGATGCCTTAGCCAGCGCAATTACTAGTAGCGATGTTCTGGGACAGGCAGAGCGCGAGGTGGAGTTTGCTCTTAAGCATAAAATCAGAATTCTATACTATTTAGATCCCGACTACCCCGATTGGCTAAAGCAGTGCGAGGACGGTCCCATTGTACTTTTTGTTAAAGGCGCTAGCGACTTCAACTTTAACCAGCATAAAATGCTAAGCATTGTGGGTACGCGTAATGCAACAGACTATGGCAAATCCTTTTGCGATGAGCTCGTTGCTACACTGGCACAGAATGGACAGAAAGTAGCCATTGTTAGCGGGTTGGCCTATGGTATTGACATTGCCGCGCACAAAGCAGCCCTAAAGAATGGGCTACCCACAATTGCTGTACTAGGCCATGGGCTCGACACCATTTATCCGGCCATTCACCGGAACGTTGCTGCAGAAATTGCTCAGTCAGGTGCCCTAGTTACCGATTTCCCTACAGGAACCGATTTCGATAGGAAGAACTTTATTAAGCGCAATAGGATAATTGCAGGCATGTCGGTTGCAACCCTTGTGGTAGAAAGCGATGCACAGGGAGGCTCACTCATTACTGCCGATCTAGCAATATCATACAACCGCGATGTTTTTGCCCTTCCTGGTGATGTAACCTCTCGTTACTCCAAAGGAACCAATTATCTCATAAAAACCAATAGAGCCGCTCTAGTTGAGAGTGCCGAGGACGTTGAGTACTTCCTTGGCTGGGAAAAAAAGGAGAGCAAGGCCGTTCAGCAAACCTTGTTTCCAACTAACCTTAGCCCCGAAGAGCAAAGCGTTCTAAATTTTTTACAAGGCACAGGAAAGGAGTCCATCGATGTTATTTCGGTAAAAACGGGGCTACCCATTCCAAAGGTATCTGCTATTCTGCTCAATTTGGAGTTTGCAGGTTTTGTAAAGCCTTTGCCAGGAAAAGTTTTTGCTCTAGTGGGGGCACGATAGGCTTTTGTGCTTTATAGCATCTTCTATTCTTGAAAAATAAAATCCAGATAATCTTTGATATATAACGCATTACGTTTTTGTGGTGCAATAGGCTTTATCAAATGTGTTTATATAAGCCACAGGTTTTACTAAGTTTGCGCAATACAAACAAAGCAGAAAATGGTGCTAGTTGATACCCACAGCCACATTTTTGTACAGGAATTTGACCTAGATAGGGAGCAAACCATTGCTCGAGCTGCCGAGGTTGGGGTGCAAAAGTTTATACTTCCTAATATCGATAGCTCGTCCATTCCCCGGTTACTTGAGACCTCTCAAGCATTCCCCAGCGTGTGCTTCCCTCTTATGGGGTTGCACCCAACATCGGTTGGTAAAGATTTTGAAAAGGAACTTGAGGTAGTTGAGGACTGGCTTACACAGCATAAGTTCTATGGCATTGGCGAAATTGGGATAGACCTGTATTGGGATAAAACCTATGTAGAGCAGCAAAAGGAGGCCTTTGCATATCAAATCCGTTTGGCAAAAAAACATAACCTTCCCATTGTTATTCATGCAAGGAACTCATTTGATGAGATATTTGAAGTTCTTGATAAAGAGAATGATAGTGCATTACGGGGTGTTTTTCATAGCTTTACGGGTGGGGAAAAAGAGTATAAGCGTATCATGTCATATGGAGGCTTTATACTTGGCCTTGGAGGCGTAGTTACTTATAAGAATGGCGGCGTTGATAAAGTGGTACCGCTTATGGATACCTCGGAGATAATCCTAGAGACCGATTCGCCATACCTTTCGCCAGTTCCCAATAGGGGCAAGCGTAATGAGCCTGCTAATCTCATATACACGGCAAAGCGTGTGGCCGATTTGCTCAACATTGATATTCAGCACTTAGCCAGTGCAACAACGGCAAACGCCATTGAACTTTTTGGAATAACTAGCAAGTAGATTAGGCAACGTTTAAAAGAAGATACAAATCTAACCATGAGCAACAAGTCAATTCTCATAATATATACAGGTGGTACCATTGGGATGAAACAGAATCCCGAGACAGGTGCTCTTGCTCCATTTAACTTTGAGCAGATTTTAGAAGAGGTTCCCGAGCTTAAAAAGTTTGGATTTACTCTGGATACCTATTCTTTTACCCCGCCCGTTGATTCTTCTGACATTGCTCCCGACTTTTGGGTTAGCCTTGCCAAAATGGTGGAGAAGAACTACCATGAGTACGATGGGTTTGTTATTTTGCATGGTACCGATACTATGAGCTTTACCGCATCGGCACTTAGCTTTTTGCTTGAGGACCTTTCTAAACCCGTTATACTCACAGGTTCACAGCTTCCTATTGGTATGCTACGCACCGATGGTAAGGAGAACCTAATTAGCGCAATAGAAATTGCAGCGGCTCAACGTAACGGACAGCCCTTGGTTCCTGAGGTTTGTATCTTTTTCGAAAACCAGCTGTTTAGGGGTAATAGGACAACAAAACATAACGCTGAGCATTTTAATGCATTCCGTTCCGACAACTACCCTATACTTGCCGAAGCAGGAATAACCATTAAGTACAATTTTGGGGCAATACACTATCCAACGCAAGCCCGAGAGCTTCGTGTTTACGAAAAGCTCGATACCAGTATTGCCGTGCTTAAGCTATTCCCCGGAATCAGCGAAAATGTAGTGGATAGTATAATAGGAACAAAGGGTTTGCGAGGAGTAATCCTTGAAACCTATGGCTCGGGGAACGCTCCAAGCCGTCCATGGTTTTTGACTAAAATGAGACATGCTGTAGAGCAGGGAATTCTAGTGCTAAACGTAACCCAATGCCATGCCGGAAGTGTTGACATGGAAAAGTATGAGAATGGCCTAAAATTAAAGCAGGTAGGCGTTGTAAGCGGTAAAGATTTAACATACGAAGCAGCTGTGGCTAAGCTCATGTTTTTGCTAGGTAAAGAGGGCGATAATGCCCTTGTAAAAGAGGAAATAGTGAAGTCTATAAGTGGCGAAATAACGTTATAGCGTTGCATATTTAAATTATTTTTTTGTAATTTGCGCCACTAAATTTGGCATTAGAGAGTGCCTATTTTATTGGAGAGGTGGCCGAGCGGTCGAAGGCGCACGCCTGGAAAGTGTGTATACCTCAAAAGGGTATCGCGGGTTCGAATCCCGCCCTCTCCGCCAATTTTTGAGAAACCGTAACAAGAATTGTAAAACAAAACCCTTAGTAATAATTAAACGAAAAACGAACCATGAAAAAGCTATTTGCATTCGTAGCAGTTATAGGGATGCTGATGATTGGAGCATCATCCTATGTACAAGCACAGGACGAAGCCGCTGCACAACCAGACACAACCGTGGTTGAAGAGGCTGCACCTGCAGTTACAGAAGAAGCTCCAGCAGCACCTGCAGCTGAAGAGCAATCAATTCACAAGGTGTTAAAGCAAAAGTTCATTGAAGGTGGTCCTGAGTTTATGGCAACCATACTTATTTGTCTTATCTTCGGTCTAGCTTTAGCTATTGAGAGAATTATTTACCTAAACCTTGCAACCACCAACACCGACAAACTTCTTAAGAAGATTGAAGAGGCTCTTGCTCAAGGTGGTATCGATGCAGCTAAAGAGGTTTGCCGCAATACCCGTGGCCCTGTTGCTAGCATTTTCTACCAAGGTCTTGACCGTGCTCACGAAGGCGTTGACGTTGTTGAGAAATCAGTTGTTTCTTATGGATCTGTACAGATGGGTCAGCTTGAGAGCGGTTTAACTTGGATCTCTCTTTTCATTGCTCTTGCTCCTATGTTAGGGTTCATGGGTACCGTTATCGGTATGATTACCGCTTTTGATACTATCGAAGCAGTTGGTGATATCAGTCCTGCTGTTGTTGCTGGTGGTATTAAAGTTGCTCTTATCACCACCGTATTCGGTCTTATCGTTGCTATTATTCTTCAAATTTTCTATAACTACCTTGTTTCTAAAATCGACAAGCTAGTTAACACAATGGAAGATGCTTCTATCAGCCTTATCGATATCCTGATGAAGTATAACCTTAAAAAGTAAGTAAACCATGTCAAATAGCCAAATATCTACTGTAGTAAAGGTGTTCTCATGGGTTCTTATGGGGATATCTGCTGCTTTAGCTGTGCTGTTTTTTGTAATGGGTGATCCTGAAACATCAGGACAAACTGACTATATCATTGTATGGTCGTACATCCTTGCAGGCATTGCTACAGCGTTGGTAGTCTTTTTCCCAATACTCTTCCTTATTCTTAATCCTAAGAATGCTGTAAGAGCTCTTATTGGGATTGCCATTATGGGAGTTGTTTTCCTTTTTGGTTATGCTTTAGCAGATCCAACTCCAATGCACTCTATTACCAATGATCCGAACTTCTCAAGTACTAGCGTACTTGTTTTGACCGACACTGGTATTTTTGCTACTTACCTTTTGTTTGTTGTAGCCTTAGGCTTACTTCTATTCACTGGTGTAAGAAGTATTTTTATACGTAGCTAGTAATTGGCCAGCAATATTGGCTCTTAATTTTAAACAATATTAACCCATGGCAAGACCAGTAGGAGAAATTAACGCGAGTTCGATGGCCGATATCGCATTCTTGCTCCTTATCTTCTTCTTGGTGACAACCACCATGAACGTTGATACAGGGTTGGCCAGGATGCTCCCTCCAATGCCAGATCCAACTGTTAAACAAGATCAGCAAAATGTTAAGCAACGTAACATTTTTACCGTTCTTGTTAGTAAAAGCGACAGACTTTTGGTTGAGGATGAAATGTTGGACGTATCCCAGCTACGCGAGAAGGCCAAAGAGTTTATTTTAAACACCGAGAACAAAGAGAACCTTCCTGAGAAGGAGAATGTTGAAATTCCCTTCTATGGTGTAGTTCCTGTAACAAAAGGTGTGATATCTCTTAGAAACGACCGTGGAACATCATATAAGATGTACATGTACGTTCAAAATGAACTGGTGGCTGCCTACAATGAGCTTCGTAATGAGGCTGCCCGTGCTAAATTCGGTAAATTGTACGACGATTGTTCCGAAGAGCAGCAGGAAGCCATCAAAAAGCTTTATCCTCAGCGTATTTCTGAGGCAGAACCTAAAAATGTGGGAGGACCTAGATAATGTCTAAGTTTAAAAGAAAAGGTAAAGGTGGTTTACCCGCCATTTCTACTGCCTCTCTTCCTGACATTGTGTTCATGCTTCTGTTCTTCTTCATGGTATCTACTACTATGAGGGAAACAACACTATTTGTTAGCATTAAGCTTCCAGAAGCAACTGAGGTAGTAAAGCTAGAGAAAAAATCCTTGGTGTCATATATTTATATTGGCCCACCAACTCGTACCTATTCTGCAACATATGGTACCGAGCCTAGGATTCAGCTCAACGACAGCTTTAAAAGTCTTGATGATATCCGTGACTTTATTTCATCTGAGCGCGATGCGCTAAGTGAGTCTGATCGAAATCAGCTTACCACTTCTCTTAAAGTGGATGAAAATACCCGTATGGGTATTGTTACCGATGTTAAACAAGAACTTCGTAAGGCCAGCGCACTAAAAATCAACTACTCTTCCCGTAAAAAGGTTGATAAAATGTAGTATTGATTTTCTGAGATAAAAGAAAAGAGGAGCTGAGGCTCCTCTTTTTTTATATATACCTCGCATTGTTTGTTCTTTACAATCAAAGTGCATTATACTTAACAACAGTTTTGGTTTTGTTAATGGGAACTTAAACTCTGGTCAACCTATTTTTTTGTAATATTGCCCCTTCATCATTAATCATCCGTTAAAATATTGAACATGAAGAGAGCCTACATCTTATTGTCAGCACTTGCATTTCTAATTGTTGCGAGTTGCTCTAGCCCCAATACGGACAAACCCAAGTACGTATTTTACTTTATTGGCGATGGCATGGGTATTCAGCATGTTAATGCCGCTCAGCTTTATCTAGACTCGGTTGAGCATTACAATAACCAAACACGTATATCGTTTCTCGATTTTCCTGTTGGTAGCTTTGCTACTACATATGCTGCAAATCGTTATATAACTGGTTCCGCTGCTGCAGGTACAGCGCTCTCTACTGGTTCAAAAACATCAATTGGGACAATAGGTTTAAATGCTGATCATTCCGATTCGCTCTTTAGCATTGCTAAACAGTTTAAGCAGAATGGGTTTAAAGTTGGAGTTGTAACAAGTGTAAGTATAGACCATGCTACGCCTGCTGCATTTTATGCTCATCAGCCAGAGCGCGATAACTACTATGAGATTTCGCTTGATTTGGCAAGAAGTGGCTACCACTTTTTTGCTGGCGGACCTGTTAAAGATCCAACAGGGAAGCGTAGTAATAACCCTGGTATTTCATTCTATGAACTTGCAGAGAAGAACGGAGTAGCGATTACAGATAGACTCGACTTAGTTGATTCTCTCTCGAAAACTAGCAAAACCATTCTGTATAATGCTCCAAATACGGCTTCGGGAAATTCTTTGCAGTATGAAATAGATCGTAAGGAGGGTGATGTGTCCTTGGCCGATTTAACCAGTGCAGCAATTACAGCCCTACATAATCCCGATGGATTTTTTCTTATGGTGGAAGGCGGAAAAATTGATTGGGCTGCCCATGATAATGATGGCGCTGCAACAATTAAAGAAGTAATCGCCTTTTCGCAAGCCGTGGCTAAAGCAGTTGAGTTCTACAACAAGTATCCAAACGAAACATTAATAGTGGTTACAGCCGATCATGAAACAGGTGGGCTTTCCATTGGAAACTACCTTAATGGTTACAACAGCAACTTAGCGATTTTAAGGGAGCAAAACGTTTCGCAGGGAGAACTTGCTGCCACACTAAAGAATCTTAAAGCAGAGAAACCCAAGGCTAGCCTAAATGAGGTAAAGGACTCTTTAGCTCGCTACATAGGACTTTTCACCGTTATTAGTCCCGATGACATAGAAAGTAAGGAGCTAGAAAGGGCTTACAGCGTGTCGTTTGGTGGAGCAACGTCTAGTAAGCATTACGATTCCTTTAACTACAATGGGATAAATGATGTTGCTGCAACAGGCGTTGCGATAGTAAATCGGAAGGCAGGCTTGGGATGGAGCTCATACTCACATACTGGTTCTCCTGTACCTGTTTACGTAATGGGCTCTGGCGATGCTCTCTTTAAGGGCAGCATGACCAATACCGACATCCCCCTACGCATACTTAAGGCTACGGGTATAGAATCACGCTAAACATTTCTTAAAGCAAGTGTTATTGAATCCCAAGCAGGCTATCTGCTTGGGATTTTCCTTTTTGTAGCTTTATTTTTGATAAATACTATTCATAGTGGTGATTAATGGCATTTATACATGTGCGCTATATTGCCTTTGGTTCGTTTTTTTTCATAATTTTACTTAGTGGTACAAAACAGTAGAACTAACCCAATTGCCAACATAAACCCAACGCTATGAAAAGAACTTATTTTGTGCTCTTTTTAATGATTCTGGGAGTTAACTCTTTTGCTCAGAATATTTCCGAAACAAAAACAATTCCATCCACTTACGACCGTAGCTCATTAACGGTGCTTATTTTGGATTTTGGTTCCGAGAATCACTTTGAGGGAGTAAAAGAGTCCTTTAGTAAGCTTGCATTTGGCGATAAGTACTATAGGAATGATATTGGGATTAGCGTACTAAAACCAAACTTTACTCGTGCTGAATTTTCGGTAAAACCCAATGAACTTATTGCAAACTTGCTAAAAGAACAGCGTGTAGCCGAGCAAATTATTGCTCATTGGTATTCTATGAAGGATGACGGATCAATGTCGTTGGAACTGGTACACGAACGGGGGATGTTTAATGCCACCGATGCTTCGTACCTTCAGGCACAGTCAACCAAAAGGGGGAATACTGCTCTTATGGACTATGGCACCCGCTTAATAAACTTATCGTACATCTTAGTTCTCGACTACAAGGATATTAAAACAATGGCCGAAGCCAAGATAAAAGATATGCGCGGCTGGAAGGCCGATGTAAATGGCTACCTTTTCAAACTAGATTATAACGAGGAGATCCAAAACGCGTTTTACGATAACTGGATTGATGAAACCGATGCCCCAGAGGCAAAAGTTGATAAGAAAGGTAAAATTCAGCAAATTTCTGTACCTATAAGTTTTGTTACAAAAGTATCTCAGCCCACCACTTCGTCGCAAGCAGAGGGAACAACTCAGCTAGGAAAGTTTGTGAAACAAAAATCGGAGAAGGTTTTACTAGAGGAACTGGTTCAGAAATCGTACGATGAGGTGCTTTACTTCTTGGAGAAAGGGTATGAGGAGTTTAGGGTTAAAACCACAGTTTACCAGGCAAGGCCTATACGTGCTAAAATTGGTAAGAAGGAGGGGCTTAAAACCGATTACCGGTTCTTTGCTTATGAGTATGTTTACAATGAGAAAAAGAATACCGTAGAGCCAAAGTTTAGGGGAGTAATAAGGGCAACTAGCAATATTGTTGACAACAGAAAGGTTGCTTCTGGCGATATGGGAACAACCAAGTTCTACCAAACTGCTGGACGACGAATCCGCGCTGGTTATCTGTTGCAACAACGCAACGATTTTGGTGCTAGCCTTCTTGTTGGCTACGAGAATGGTGAAGTAGGTGGTGTATATGGTAGGGTTGACTTGCGATTGGGCCGTTTTATTGGCATGAAGGCCACCTACCTTTATGGTGAGATCGGCTTCCAGTCTAAGGATTATGGTACAATCAGCTGGACCGATGAAAATAGTGCTCCTGGATCTGCTTCTGGTAAGGCAACTTTCTTGCGTTACGGAGCTGGTATAGCAAAAGGATTTCACTTTGCAAGAAATTTTGAGCTGGCTCCATACGTTGGCGCGGGCTTAGAAACAGCCAAGTATAAAGATGAAGACGAAGACCTTAGCTCGCTTTATTTTAGGGTTGGCGCAAATTTGGCACTAAACTTGAAACACAACATCCAGTTAGTTGGTGGAGCAGGTGTTTACTCTTTCATAAGCAAGGCCTCGTATGGCGATTTTGAACTTGAAAAGTCTTGGTCCGATTTGTTTGAAAACCGCGAAGGGGTATCTGCAATGGTAGGCATTCGCATTCAGTTTTAATGGTATATTAACACATAAAATAACTTAACTATGAAGCTTTACAGATTCGCATTAATGGCCGTGTTAGCATTTTTTGTTATGCTACCCAGTGTAAACGCGCAAAGTCGTAAAGAGCGTAAAATCCTCTACAATAGCCAGTATAATTACGAAATAGAGCCAATAGGAGTTGGACAGGATGGCACAAAAGTATTTAAGGTTTGGGGATACGGGAAAAAGGTTGAGGATGCTGTAATGAACGCTAAGGAGCATGCCGTAGCGGCGTGTATCTTCAAGGGCATTCCTGGTGGAAATGGTTCCGCGCCAACCCCTCCAATAATTACCGAAGCCAACGCCGAGGTAAAGCATGCCGATTACTTTGAGAAGTTTTTCGAAGTAGGTGGTAAGTATTTACAGTTTATTGCAGTTACCACCGATGGAGAACCAGCCGGTCAGGATAGACTTAAGATAAAAAAAGGGTATAAGGTTGCCATTTACGTTCAGGTAATGTACGATTCCCTTCGTAAGCAGCTTGAAGCCGATGGTATTGCCCGTAGATTAGACTCAGGATTTTAAAAGTGTAACAATAAAAAGCATTATCATGAAGAAGTATTTATTGGCAGCTATAGGAATTCTTTTTGCAGCGCTTGCCATGGGACAGGCTAAAAAGCCAACCATTATGGTGGTTCCCAGCGATCAGTTCTGCATTAGCCGAGGATATAGCATGACCTTCGATAACCAAGGAGTGAAACAAACCCTGCCCGATTATAAGGCGGCACTTCAAAGCGATCCCGATTTGCGTTTGGTTATAACCAAGATGGGCCAAATGATGGCCGAAAGGGGGTTCCCTCTTAAGGATCTTGAACAGGAGCTAAAAAATATAGCTCAGGAGAGTGCCGAAATGGCTCTGCTAACCAGTTCTAGCTCTGGTTCGGAAATGGCAGAGAGCCCAATCGATATGCTCAAGCGGACAGCTAAAGCCGATATCATAATGGATCTTGATTTTGAGGTTAAGAAAAAGGGGCCTCAAAAGTACATTGTATTCAACCTAAAGGGGCTTGATGCTTATACCTCTAAGCAGGTATCGGGTGTTGCAGGGGCTGGTAGTCCCTCTTCGGCAGCAAGCGCTGAGCTTCTTTTGGAGGAGGCAGTACTTTCTCACATGGATAACTTTAATGGGGGCCTAATGCGCCATTTCGAAGATATGTTTGCCAATGGTCGCGAGGTTAAAATTATGATTCGCGTATGGGCCAATTGGGGAGAGAACCTTGAAAGTTACTTCTCCATTAACGGCGATGAGAAAGAGCTTACCGAGCACATTGAGGATTGGCTTTACGACAACACCGTTCAGGGTCGCTATAGCCTGTCCGATGGTACCGAGAACTTCATGAAACTAGAGCAGGTTCGCATTCCTATGATGAGAACCGATGCCAAAGGACGTGAGCGCGCTGTTGATACTCGTTCATTCGTTAATGACTTAAATAAGTATTTACGAGATAATCTGGAGATTACATCAAAGGTTTACTTACGTGGACTAGGTGAGGCTTGGCTTATTATTGGCGAAAAATAGAGTGACTCACCCTAATACCCAAAGTATATGAAAAAATTATTACTTATTGCTGCAGTTACCATGGGCGTTTCGTTTGGCTCTGCTGCGCAAAATAGCCTTGGTAAAACCGACGACTTAGGAAGAGTAGCCTTAGCAGCTGTTGTTCCAGATCAGGCAGAGGGTATTCCTCAGTCGGCACGTGCCATGCTACAAAACAAGATGCAGCAAATTGCTGTTCAGAACGGATTGGGCGCAACTGGCGTTAACTCTCGCTTTTTTATTGTTCCTTTGGTTAACGTTGTGTCTCGCGATATAACCCCAACGGCACCTCCAATGCACTCTCTAAATGTAGATGTTACCTTTTACATAGTTGACGCTGTGGGGCAGCTTATATTTAGCCAAACAACCATATCGGCAAAGGGTGTTGGCCAGAGCGAAGATAAGGCCTACATGCAAGCCCTTAAGAACATCAACGTAAAATCTGGTCAGTTCCGTGGCTTTATCGAGCAAGGGAAAGAGAAAATTATTGAGTTCTACAACTCCCAATGCGATGTTGTTCTCAAGGGTGCACAGACCTTGGCTGGGCAAAAAAAGTATGAGGAGGCAATGTTTATTCTGCTTTCTGTTCCAGATGTATGCCGTGAGTGCTTTGACAAGAGTTTGAGCCTTTCTGTTGATATTTATAAGGAGTATGCCGACTACAAGTGCGGTGAGCTATTAGCCGCAGCAAAGGCAGCATATGCTAGCATGGATATACCAAAGGTAGAGGAGAATGTTTCCAAAATTACTCCAGATATGGCTTGTTACGGTGAAGCCGCTGCTTTAGTTGAAGAGATTAAACAAAAGCAACTTGCCGATGGCGCAAATGTTTGGGAGTTTAAAATGAAGGTTTACGACGACTCTGTTGAGAAGGAGAAACTTATTATTAATTCTGCAAAGGATGTGGCTGTTGCTTGGGCTTACTGGGGTGCAGCACCTTACTTTAATTGGAATTGGGACTGGCTCTACAAAAAGTAACATTGAAATTCAGCTAATTTTTCATACATTCATTATTCTTTTACAAATTTTAAAAACCCGTAATTATGAAACTAACAAAAAACCTTTTCTTAGCATTAGCAGTTGCTGGTGCATTTACAATGGCAAGTTGTGGTGGAAGCAAGAAAGCTGCTACTACCGATAACTCAATGGGAACAGAAATTAACGTGCCTTGTAGCGATGTTGAATTCCATAGCGATGCCAAGTTTTTCCGTGGTACAGGTATGGGAACTAGCCAAGACCTTAGCACCGCTAAGCGTAAAGCTAGCCTAGATGCTAACACCAACCTTGCAGCTTCTATTAACCGTACCCTTAAGTCTGTTACCGACCGTTACACCAACGAGCGTACATTTAACGATGCTTCTGAGTTTGAGGAGAAGTTTGAGCAGCTAACACGCGACGTTGTTAACCAAGAACTTAACAATGTATCTACCGTTTGTTCAAAGACCTTTAACAAGGATGGTAAGTACAATGTTTATGTAGCTGTTGAGGTTGCAAAAGATGAGCTTCTTAACAACATTAAGGATCGCATTAGCAAAGATCAAAAGCTTCAACTTGACTATGATAAGATGAAGTTTGAGCAAATCTTTAACGAGGAAATGGACAAGATCGCTAACGAGCGCCCATAATTTTTCTCACGAATTCTAATCAGCAACCCTTAGGGGTTGCTGATTGCTATTGGGACACTTCAGTTCCTTGTACTGATTGTTCAAGTGCTTGATGCTTATTTGCATAACGCTATCAAGGATTACGAAGGCACAGAGTACTTGTGCCAAAGGTGTTAACTATTTACTCTAAGAATTCTAGAGATGAAACGAAATTTATTAATAATAGTGCTGGTTTGTATCTCCTCTTTGGGCTTTGCACAGCTCAAGGTTGTTGACAAAAGTGGGAAAGCGCCTAAGTGGATAAACGGCATTGAAAAGGACTACATAATTGTTTCTGGTGGTGGTTCTACACTAGATGAGGCTCAGAATAATGCACTAAGCATGATTAAGGAGCGCATTGTTAATTCGGTTGCCGAAAACGTAAGTTCCCGTTCGGAGATGCGGACAGAAGAGGCTAATTATAATAATAATGTTTCAGTGTTCTTAGAGAAGTTTGCCTCTACAACAACTACTCAATCGGGTAAAGTTCCATTCCTACAAGGAATATCCTTATCAAAAGTTGAGGAGTACTACTGGGAAAAGGTGGAGAACAAGGCGGATAGGTCCATTCGTTTTAACTACCATATAAAATACCCATTCCCTGAGTTTGAGCTCAAGAAGTTGGTTAGCGATTTCAAGATGCGCGATGCTGAACTAACCAAACAGCTAGAGGATCTTGTTGCGCAGGTTAACACGGTAGAAAGTGTTGAGGCTATTGCTAAAAATATCGACGAGCTAAAAGTGCTTATAGAGTACTTTATGGATGGTCGTAAAGATCAGGCCGAAATGGCCATTACTCGTTACAGGGCGTTGTACGAGTCAATAGAACTAGTGGAGCAGGAGAGCGGATTGGGCGAGTTAAAATACTCGTTACGTTTAGGCGAACGTACAATAAGTACGGTTCGTAAGCCAACTTTAAAATCGGAGTGCGCACGCATTCTATCAACAATTAATAATACCGACCATTGGGTAGTGAAGTACGATTTTGAGAATTGTTACGACGACCCAGAAAATAACATCCTTGTTTCCTACCGTTTTGGGAACAGTACAGTTAAAAAGAACTTCTATTTTGATATCTCTGAGAATAAGGCTCGTATTTATGTTAGCGATCCTTTCCGCTTAACAGCCATTGAGAATGATGGTGAGAACATTAGCTCAGCTATGCTTGATATAACCCTTGTATCTAAGTATGCTGCTCCATTCACCGTGGAGAAGGTAGAGCTAGAGTGGGCAGGTGTTGCGCCAATTGTAATAGAAGGGGTAGGACAAAGTTTTTCTGGAAAAGGGAATCATAGTCTTAAGCTAGACATTACAAAGTCTTTGGATGCAAAAGCAACAACCACCAAGGGAAAAAGCGTGGCATTTGTTTCAGGCTACATTTACTATAGGAACGATTCTACAGGAGAGGTTAAAACCTATCGAATATACAATCACAGTTACACAACCGATTGGTAATAAAAAAGCGCCCTTGGGCGCTTTTTTTTATGCTTTGTATGCAATAAACTTGAAGGGGATATTCAGGTTGTCGGCATAATCGATACCCGCATCTTTCATGTCGGGATCGTCATCTGCGTACTCCCAGTTAACCGTAGCTTTTATTCCCTGCTCGGCCAGCTGCTCCACTTTCTTTAGAACTTGAAAAAAGAGTTTGGAACTAGGGGTGTTGTAATACATCATACGGAAAGTGATGGTAGTTTCCGTATTAGGGTTATTAACATATTCGTCCCACCAGGATAGGATTGGCTCATAAAAGCCTTTTGCATCCTCTGGTAACGAGTTTCCAATAAATTGAAACCGGCCACTTTCTTTGTCAAGAATAACTTCAGGAGTTTGGCTGGTTCCTTTTATTGATAAAATTTCCATGTTTTTTGGTTGTTTATAAATTGTTATGTAAAGGTACTAAAAAATAGAATCCATTTTTAGAATTTTGGTTGAAGGGGTGTTCTAGAGCATGTACTATTGGAATTTTTTGGCAAACGTTAACATTCAGCCTATTATAGGCGGAATCTGATAAACACACCCAAGGGGAGCTTCTTATTAAAGCTGTCTGTAATATATGACTCTCCAACTTCAATGTCTTGAATATCACCAAAAATGCTTTTCACAAGCGATTCTCCTACAAGAGCCGATAGCCCCATGGAGTAGAGGTTAAGAACAAGAAAGGAGTTTTTGGGTAAAAGCAGCTGTTTGCAAAGGGTAATTATCTCGTTAATACTTTCTTCCAGAATCCACTTTTCCCCTTGAGGGCCTCTACCGTATGCGGGAGGGTCTAGTATAATTCCATTGTAAGTATTGCCACGGCGAACCTCGCGCTGGGCAAATTTTAACGCATCGTCAACTATCCAGCGTATGTTGTCCAGATGAGACGCTTCCATGTTTTCCCGTGCCCACGAAATAACCTGCTTAACAGAATCAACATGTGTAGTATCGGCTCCTGCTGCTTTTGCGGCTAGAGAAGCACCCCCTGTATATGCAAATAGGTTAAGTACCTTAGGGTTATTCTGATGATTTTTTATTTGCTGAATCGATCTGTAAATGTACTCCCAGTTGTTTGCTTGCTCTGGAAATAGGCCAACATGTTTAAACGATGTTAATCCTAACCGGAAGTTAAGGTTTAGCTGCTGACTCTTATACTGAATAAACCACTGTTCCTTAGTTTTTGGTTTGATGCGCCACTCCCCGCGCTCGCCATCGCCCATTGAGTGGTTCTGCTTACCATCTTTGTTCCTTACAAAATAGGCATCGGCTCTACTGTCCCATTCTGCCTGACTTAGCGACTTGCTCCAAACAGCCTGAGGTTCGGGTCGGGCAACGGTAATGCTTCCAAAACGTTCAAGTTTTTCAAAGTTGCCTGTATCAATTAACTCGTAATCTGTCCAGCCTTTAGTTTCAATCGCTTTCATTTTACTCCTTGTTTTTTTGTTGTGGTTCTTTTACTAGCATAACGCATTGCTTACAATCGAATTGTAATGGGTAAACGGCATTGTTGTCCCTTAGGAAAAGTTTTTGTGGCTTACCTTTTTGGAACGTTGGGCAAGTTCCTATCTCGTACCTAATACAGTATCGAGTAGTCATTAGCGTTTGGGGCTCGCTTGTATCCTGCTTGCTAAGTTCGTATGCTTGGGCAGTATTGTTTGCCCCATGCCGTAGATAGAACTGCTGAGCCAGACTGTTGGATATATTATCCCTATAGCTTGTTGTTGGATTTGGAAGAGGTGTTGTGTTTCTCTCTATCCGAATCTCTTTCTTGGGGTGATTTTCAATTCTAGCAACCGTATGCTTTGCTAACAGATTCCTTCTAATGCCATTTAGTGTGGATATGGGTATAAAGGGAATGTTTGCACATGTAATATCAACCTTGCTGATGCTATATATTGTGTCGCCAGTTTTTGTTAGCTGGGCAACAAGTGTTTTTGTGGCTTTATCGGTGTTGTTGGCAAGCTCAAAGGTGTTGGGCACAATTAGCTGGGTGGTAATTCCATCCTCGTCGGTAACGGCAAAGAATAGCTGTGAGGCTGTGGCGTTAACGCTAATGTTACAGCCAATCACCCTTTGGGTGCTGTCCTGCTCAAGCCTGCGTGTAAATGCTCTATCGCTATTCCTATAAACAGTTGCGCCCTTGTAAATACCATTCAAGTTTAGGGGATAAATTCTATTGTCCTGAACGCGGTTAACCTTAATCCCAGTAAGCTTTTCGTTTTGATTAAAGAAACACAGTCCATCGTCGTTTGAAACCTGATGGGAAGTGGTAATGCTAAACCAATTGTCGGAAACAAACGTTACAACACCTAGCTCTTCGCCAATAGATTTGGGTGTATTAAAGGATGCAAGGTTTTGTTGTCGTCCCTTAATAAAATGGGTGGTGAAGCCCCTGTTGTAGCTTTTGCTTGGGTTGGGGGTAAACTGGGTTACCACATTCCCCGATGAGGCTCTTTTTAGCCCATTATCGCGCTCAACGATTTTATCTAGGAGCAAACGGTAGTGCAGGGTGATATTCTTTACGTATTCTAAATCCTTAAGTCTTCCTTCCACTTTAAAGGAGGTAACCCCAGCGTTGATTAGCTCCGATAGGTGGGCTGAAAGATTTAAATCTTTGGGCGATAAAAGGTGTTTATCCTTTACTATTACATTTCCACCCTCGTCAATTAGGTCGTAAGTAGAGCGGCAAGGTTGAGCGCATTCGCCTCTGTTTGCGCTTCGTCCGGTAATGTGGTGGCTCATGTAGCACTGCCCGCTGTACGATACGCAAATAGCCCCATGAACAAAGGCTTCAATATCAACAGAGGTTGAGTTGCTAATCTCTTTAATCTCGTTAATTGAAAGCTCACGAGCAAGAATAACGCGCTGCATTCCAACTTCTTGAAGAAATTTTACGCGTTCAACGCTGTGATTATGGGTTTGTGTACTGGCAAAAATTGGGATTGGGGGTAAATCCATCTCAAGTATTCCCAAATCTTGTATGATTATAGCATCAACCCCAACCCGATAAAGGTCGTTTATAAGTAGGAGTGCTTGCTCCAGCTCATTATCATAAATAATGGTATTTATGGTGGCGTAAACCTTTGCATGGTACTGATGCGCAAAGGTAACCAAGCGCTCAATTTCCGATAGGGAATTTCCCACTGCAACTCTCGCTCCAAACTTCTCGGGACCAATGTAAACAGCATCGGCACCGTATGTGATTGCCGCTATTCCAGAGTCGGCATCCTTTGCAGGCGCCAGTAGTTCTATTTCCTTTATTCTAGCCAAGCTGCTTCTTTTATTGCATTAATTCTAATAGAACCTGTGCAACACCATTGTTGGTATTTGCAGGAGCAATGTGTTTTGCGTACTGTTTAACAGCACTAGGAGCATTTTCCATTGCGTAGCCTGTGCCAACGGCTTTAAGCATATCAATGTCGTTGTAATTGTCGCCAAAGGCAATAGCCTCATCTAGGCTAAGTTCTAACTTCGATAGAACGGCTTTTACCCCATCGGCCTTTGAAACACTTTTGGGAGTAATTTCCAGGTAGGTATCCTTGGAACGATATGGCATACCCTCATTGTTAGGTAAATGGCTAATCTTTTCAAGGGCAAAATCGATGGATAGCGGTGAGCCCATAATCATGATTTTGTGAATCCCTTGGCCACTATCGATCCATCCCGAGAGAAGTTCAATAATAGAAGCAACGGTTGCCATGCACTGGGTGTTGTTTTCTTCTCTAACAGTCCACTCATCATGAGCGTTTGCTACCCATGTATCGCCGCTGTATATGCTGCAATGAAGGTTTTGTGATAGGGCTATTTTTGCAACCTCTAAGGAGTACTGTGCTGTTAGGGTATGCGATTCCCAAACGTTATTTTCCCATCCGTTGCTAAAGTTGCTCAGCACAAGAGCCCCATTGTAGCAAACAACTGGAGTGTTCATGTTTAGGCTTTTGTAGAATCGTTCTACCCCCATGGGCATACGTGCTGTAACCATAACAAAAGGCGTGTTGTGGTTATGAACTAGGTTCTGGATTTGCTCTGCGGTAAATGCCGAAATCTCCCTTTCTTTGTTTAATAGGGTTCCATCAACATCGGAAAAAACAGCTTTTGGTAGGTTTGTCATCTGCATACTATTGAAGAGGATGCAAAGGTAGTGTTTTCTGTTGTAACCGCTTATGGGTTGTATATTGATGGGTACGAAAAAAGCCGCACAAAGGCGGCTTTCTGTTCTAAGGGTAGCAATAAGGCTATTGGCACTTAAGCACCTCTTTAATCTGGTATTCGGCTGCAGCTTGGAACTGACCATATGCAGCTTTCTTATATGCATCGCAAGCAGCGGCGCTATCGCCTTTCTTTTCAAAAGCAGTAGCTAATTGGTAGTAGTAACCAGCTTTATCGCTATCGGTACCTGTGTTATACTCAATAGCTTTGTTTGCTGCTTCAATAGCGCTGTCGTATTGTTCTAACTTATTGTAGTTTACAGAAAGAACGTAGTAGATATTTGCGTCTTTCTCGTCAAAAGTTAGATACTTTTTGTAAAGCTCATTTGCCTCGGCAAACTTGTTCTCCTTTTCCATTGCTTGCGCATTGGTTAAAAGGTAAGCGTTAGCTTTTCTTTTAGCATCGTCAGCTTTATCCTTGTTGTTAGTTTTATTAGCAACATCAAGGGTTTGCTGAAGATAGTTTAGCATCTCATCGAAGTTGTTAAGGCCTTCGTACGAAAGAGCAATACCCAAAACAGCATCGGGGAAGTTAGGCGTAATTTTAAGCGCCTTTTTGTAGTACTCAATAGCTTTTTCAAATGCATTCTCTTTGTAATTGGTTACACCAACAGCATAGTAGAATTTAGGAATGGTTTTTTCTACTTTTGATTGAGTAGAAGCATCGCCATACTTAACAGCAGTTTCCTCTGCTTTTTCCAGTTGTTCTAGAGTTCCATTCTGATCCTTTGCTTTGTAAAGGGTCATAGCATAGCTATAGTGAACGGTAGGAATAATCTTTTCTGCAAGAGACTTGGTTTCCATCCCCTCTTCGCCCAGCTGCTCGCTAATCTCAATAGCTTTGTACAAGCTCTCAAGTGCGGCTTTAGGATCGTTCTTCATTAAAGTTGCTCCGTTGTTGTAAGCATCAACTGCATCCTTTTTGGTTTGCGCTGAAACTCCTAGTGAAATGGCTAGGAGCACAACTAGCGGTAAAACTTTTCTAAGCATAGTCTTCATGTGTTGTGATTTATTTGGTTTTAAAATTTTCTTGGAGCATAAAAATAGTCGTTATGACCTTTGTTAATTTTTGTGAAACGAAATTTATAAAAATTCTAAATAAGCAACACGTGTTTTTTACTATTTCAATTTTCGGCGTTGCCTAAAGAAATTAGTTACAATTGCTCCCGTTTCATTGGCAAGCACTCCATTTATAACCTCGGTTTTGGGATGGAGCACTTCCGATTGTAGGGTAGAAAATCCACGTTTTGGATCGCTTGCCCCATATACCAGCTGCTTTACTTGAGCCCAAAAAATTGCGCCAGCACACATTACACAAGGCTCTAGCGTAACATAAAGGGTGCACTGGTTTAGGTATTTGCCTCCTAAGTTTCCTGTAGCAGAGGTTATTGCTTGCATCTCGGCATGAGCCGTAGGGTCGTTAAGCGTTTCGGTTAAGTTGTGTGAGCGGGCAATAATCCTATTATCGCATACAACAACGGCACCAACAGGAACCTCATCTTTATCCAATGCCTTTTGCGCTTCTTTAAGCGCCTCCCTCATAAAAAACTCGTGGTTATATGGTTGAAAGCTCATGCTAAACGTTTAGATTAAAACCTTTTCAAAAAAAGTGCCACTTTTTGGTGGCATCATTTTTTTCTTTTTTACTTTCGCAAGATAAAAATAAAAAGCAAGATGTATAGGACTCATACCTGTGGCGAGCTTAGGCTTGCAAATGTTGGGCAGAATGTAACTCTTAGCGGTTGGGTACAGCGTGTCCGTAATTTAGGTGGAATGACCTTTATTGATGTTAGGGATCGCTATGGAATAACCCAGCTAGCGGTTGATGAAAAAAGCGACCAAAAGCTTCGCGATGCCGTGCAGGAGCTTGGGCGCGAGTACGTTATTCGTGCAACAGGAGCCGTTATTGAGCGTGCAAGCAAGAACACAAAAATACCTACTGGCGAAATAGAGCTTCAAGTAGCAGAACTTACAATTCTAAACAAATCGGATGTTCCGCCATTTACCATAGAGGATGATACCGATGGTGGTGATGAGCTTAGAATGAAGTATCGTTACCTAGATCTACGCCGTAATCCTGTGAAAAATGCGCTTATGTTGCGCCATCGGATTGCACAAGAGGTGCGCAAATACCTAGATAAGCAAAACTTTGTTGAGGTTGAAACGCCTTTCCTTATAAAATCGACCCCCGAGGGGGCGCGCGACTTTGTGGTGCCATCGCGTATGAACTCTGGAGAGTTCTATGCACTACCCCAGTCGCCTCAAACCTTTAAGCAGCTGCTTATGGTTGCAGGGTTCGATAGGTACTTCCAAATTGTTAAGTGCTTTAGAGATGAGGATCTACGTGCCGACCGTCAGCCTGAGTTTACTCAAATTGACTGCGAAATGGCATTTGTGGAGCGCGACGATGTGCTTAACACCTTTGAGGGGCTTACAAAGCATCTTTTTGCAGAGGTAAAAGGGGTGGAGTTTGGCAAACCTTTCCAGCGCATGTCCTATTCCGATGCCATGAGCCTTTATGGGTGCGATAAGCCCGACCTACGCTTTGGCATGCAGTTTTGCGATGTTACCGACCGGGTTAAGGGCAAAAACTTTGTTGTTTTTGATAACGCCGAGGCTGTTATTGGTATTGTTGCCCCAGGTTGCGCTGAGTACACCCGTAAGCAGCTCGATGAGCTTACACTATTTGTACAACGGCCACAGGTTGGTGCCAAAGGGTTGGTTTACGTTAAGCTGCAAGCCGATGGTACAATAAAATCGTCTATTGATAAGTTTTATAGCCCCGAGGAGCTAAAGGAGCTAGCAACCTTTATGGGTGCTTCGCAAGGCGATTTGCTTTTAATACTTGCTGGTGAGCGTAAGCGCACCCTTCCTGCTCTTAGCGAGTTGCGCCTAGAGATGGGTTCTCGTTTGGGTCTCCGCGATAAGAACGTGTTTGCCCCACTTTGGGTAGTGGACTTCCCGCTACTTGAATGGGACGAGGAGTCGAAACGTTTCTATGCAATGCACCATCCTTTCACTTCGCCTATTCCTGAGGATATTCACCTGTTTGAGTCAGACCCAGGTGCAATTAGGGCTAATGCTTACGACCTTGTAATTAATGGGGTTGAGATTGGTGGTGGTTCAATTCGTATTCACGATAACGAGTTGCAGCAAACTATGTTTAAGGCGCTTGGTTTTTCCAAGGAGGAGGCCGAGGCTCAGTTTGGTTTCTTGTTAAGTGCTTTCCGTTACGGAGCACCTCCACATGGTGGAGTAGCTTTTGGATTCGACCGCTTGTGCTCACTGTTTGGTGGCTCAGAGTCTATACGCGATTACATTGCTTTCCCTAAAAATAATTCGGGCAGGGATGTAATGATTAACTCTCCTGCGCCAATTGCTCAAGAGCAGCTAAAAGAGCTACGCATTGCACTTGTTAAGGAGTAGATACCCTAAGTTTACTACATAAAAAAACACCTGCCAATTGGCAGGTGTTTTTGTTTAATGCTTTCTGCTAAATTATTGAGCAGGAGCAGCTTCAACTTCAACAGCGGTAGTGTCAGCTACAGCAGCAGTAGTATCAACAGCTGGTTGCTCAGTAACAACTGGCTCAGTGGTTTCTTCTACTTTCTCAGGAGCAGCGTTGCAGGCAAATAGAGATACCATACCTGCAAAAATCATTAGTTTTGCAATCTTTTTCATTGTTGGGATTTTTTAAAATAGTTGAACAACGGCACAAAAGTATATGCAAATAAGATACGTTGTTTCATTTAATCGATATTTTTTTTCAATAGGGATTAAATATTTTATTATTGGCAAAATTCACAATATCAATATAATACTAAAATGTCTTTTTGGGTAACAGATTAATGTGATCTGAAATTAGCGGAAAAGAGGATTTTGTATTTGGTGTTTAGTTTATTTCTAGAATCATTCATGCCACTCAGAAATTATATAAACCTAAAAAAACTGCCGAGGAATTGAGCCCCGGCAGTTTTTAGTTTATGCAATAGCTGTTTAGTTACTTTTTATCTAGTTGGTTAAGCAGCTCATTAACTGCCGCTTCTAGCTGAGTGTCGCGACCTGCTGCTGCCTCTTCGGGGGAAATTGCCACCTTAATGTGAGGCTCTAACTGGTTATTCTCAAGGTATTTACCGTTAAGATCTTTAACGCCCATTTGAGGAATGCCAAATACCAAGGACTCGTCCTGTAGGGTTTCCCACCAAACGGCAGTCATGGTTCCAGGGACAGGCATTCCAATAACCTTTCCAATACCTAAGGTTTTGTAAACGTAAGGGAATCCGTGTGCATCGCTATAGTTCCCCTCGCCAACAATTATAACAGATGGTTTATACCATTTGGTAATGGGTTCTGAACCTATGTATTGCCCTCTAGGTTCAAAATCGGCGTAGCGTTTTCCGCTTAAAAGGGTTGCAAGGTCGTCGTGAAGCCAACCGCCACCATTGAAGCGGGTATCAACAATAACGGCCTCTTTGTTACCGTGACGGCCAAGAAGTTCGGAGTACACCTCGCGGTAGCTCTCGGAGTTCATACCGCTAACGTGAACGTAACCTATTCTTCCATTGGATAGCTTTTCCACCTGCTCGTTACGGGTTTTAACCCAGCGCTTGTATAGCAGTGCGTTCTCTTCGCGAAGAGTTATAGGCTTAACGGTTTCTGTCCACCTTTCGTTGGTTTCAGGGTTAAATAGGTTTAGTAGCACATTTTTATCGGCTTTTCTGTTTAGGAACTGATAAAAATCGGCATTGGGAAGAAGCTGTTGGCCATCGATTTGCTCGATTATAACGCCCGCTTTAATCTTATTTTTTGCGTTAATGAGTGGCGATTTCTCAATTACTTCGGCAATTTTTAATCCGTTACCCTTGTACGACAAATCGTAGAAAGCACCTAGGCTGGCTGTTACATCAGGATTCTCGGCGCGGTAATAGTAGCGTGCGCCTGTGTGCGATCCGTTGAGCTCGCCAAGGAGCTCACTAGCCATCTCGGCAAAGTCAAAATTATTGTTGATATGGGGTAAGAACCTTGCGTAGTTGGTCTTGAATCCAGCCCAGTCTATACCATGAATTGCTGGGTCGTAAAATTTCTTGCTTACTTGGCGCCACATGTGCTCGTAAAGGTACTCGCGCTCCTTGGGGTAATTTATGGTAAACTCCGCTTTGTAGCTGATATTGGATTGCTTGTTTCCCGCAATTTCTATTTTTTGTAATCGGCCTCCTGCTGTTAGGAATAGGTTTTTGCCATCCTTATCTATATGTAAGTTGCCTGCGTAGCCATCAATTTTAACTAAAAGCTTAGTCTCATTATCCTTTAGCTTATTTACCCAAAGGTCAAAGCCTTTCTCAAAGCGGCTAAGGTAGTAAAGGTTCTCACCATCGGGAGAAAGTACTGCATCGGAAATGCTTGACGAGTTAATGGTAAGTCTAACCTTTCTATCCTCTAGGTTGTTAAAATCTATTTTAATAGGTTCAACAGCATCCTTCTCTTTTTCGGCCTTGTCGTCCTTTTTCTTTTTGCCCTTGTCGGCATCCTTCTTTTCATCCTTTGCTTTATCGTTCTTATCCTTTTTCTTTTGCTCCTTTAGCAGTTCCCACTCGTATTTTGGTAGGTTAAACTCATCGTAAGCTTCTTGAGTAAGGAAAAGGGCGTAAACATCAAACTCAGATCCCCACGATCCGTGGCTTCTGTATCCGTTACGATCCGATTGCCAAAGCACTACCTTGCCGTTCATCATCCAGCGTGGATTTTCGTCGCTGTATCCACTCTGTGTTAGGTTGTGAATTTCGGAGCCATCGGCTTTAACCAGACCAACTTCCGATGCAGGCCAACGGTTTTTATCGTTGTAGCTAACAAGGAACCACTTGCTATCTGGAGACCATTGGTAGTGCTGGTCGCCATCGGAGTAGGAGTAGTTTAAGTTACCTGGAAGCACCACTCGTATTACGCCTGTTTTTAGGTTCTTTACGCAAAGGGTTTGGCGTTCCTTTAGGAATGCAACCTCTTTACCATCGGGAGAGTATGCGGGTTGGAATGCCTCTTCGGGGATATCAACCACAACCTCCTCTTTAAGGAGGGTAGATAGGCTAAAGTTTGGTTCGTCGCTATTTACTATGGAAGTTTCATAAATATTCCAGGTTCCGTTGCGCTCTGCTGCGTATAGGAGCTTTTTGCCATCGGGGCTAAAGCTTACTGTGCGCTCCTGCTCTGGTGTATTGGTTATACGCTTAGTGGTGCTATACTCTGTAGAGGTAACAAAAACCTCACCGCGAATAACAAAGGCAACCTCTTTACCATCGGGCGAAACGGCCATTTCGGTAGCGCCACTCGATTTTACTTCGTGAACAATGGCATTCTCGGTTTCATCGGCGTTTATGGCTACCTTAACCTTAACTGGCTCTTGCCCCGGAATTTGGGTAAAGAGCTCGCCGTTGAATCCATAACAAAGCTTGCCGTTTTGTGCAATGGAGAGAAACCTTACAGGATGAACTTTAAATTGGCTAATGGCCATTGGCTCTTGGTTGCCATCAAGGCTAACAGAGGCTACGTTATATGTTCCAAATTGCTCTGTTAGGTAGTAAATGGTTTTGCTATCGGTAGAGAAAACTGGGTTTCTGTCCTCTCCGTTAAACGAGATAACCTTTTTATGCTCCCCAGTTTTTTTGTTGTAAACCCATATGTCGCGGGTTACCGATGATGTGTGCCTTTTGCGCCAAGAATCCTCATAGCCCTTTCTATCGTGGTATGCAATAAGCTCATTGTTCCCGCTAAATACGGCATTTTCGGCAGGAGTGGTGAATACCTGCTCTATTCTACCGCCAGTGGTTGACACGCTATATAGCTCGGAAAGGATTCCACTTGGGAAAAGGATATTGTCCTTTGTATCGGCAATGTTGGCGCTAAAAATTATTTGGCTGCCATCGTTGCTAAATGCAGAGGGAACCTCGTTTCCTGAGTGAAAGGTTACACGGGTTGGTGTGCCACCAGTGCTTGAAACTACAAAAATATCGAAGTTACCATAGCGGTTAGATGCAAAGGCAATGCTCTTACCATCGGGTGCCCAAACGGGAGAGTAATCGTATGCCGAGTTTGTGGTTAGCGCTGTTGCTGTACCGCCACTGGATGGTACCGTGTATATATCGCCTTTATAGCTAAACGCTATTGTTTCCCCATTAGGCGATATGGCTGGATACCGCATCCACAAAGGGGCGTTGGGATCTTGTCCGTATGCTGTGCATACAAGTAATTGCAGCAGAACAACAGAAAGGGTTAGGATTTTTTTCATTGTAGTGGCTTTTGCGTTTTATGTAAAAGTTTTTACTTGCGTTAAATCTTATGCTGTGCCAATTTTTAAAGCTATACCGTTTGATTTATATACGGTGAAAGAGTTTAATGTCTGCTTGATATCTTTAAAGGATATTCTAATTATAAGTAAGCTTTTTGGGCTTTTCTTTTGAAGTTTTTAAGATTTTTATAATAATACAGAAGCTATTTTGCCCCAAGTACATCCAATGTTTTAACTCCTTTGCAAGGGTTTAATTCTGTTTATTGCAAGTTAATTACTTTTTTGCATTGCTCTAATTTGATATTGTAAATTGCATGTAATGAGTAGTATTTTTACGTAGTTATATTTTTAGATTAACCAAAGGAGATTTATCTGTGCATTAACATAAATCAAAATAATTTTAAGACAGAATAAAGTGGCAAAATACCCCTATTGTATTGGGGAACTCGAGTCTGAATATTATCTTTATTATTGAAAGTGGTATTAATTTTAAAAATGCTATACGATTGATAGCTAGAGTTATATCTGTTTTGTTATAATATTGATTAAATAAATAACGTGTAAACTATTGACATTAAATCACATTTCCATAAATTTGGGAAATTATTTGTTGTGCATTTACCAACCAAAGAAACCCATACTAACCCTTTTAAAAAAAGATTAACTATGAAAAAGATTCCATTGACAGGATTGGAACTAAGTGAGTTAAAGGCTGTTTACGAGGCAGAGCTTGAGCGTACACAAAAGAGAATAGTACACCTAAAAAGTATTCTTAAAAAGATGGAGGGCGTAGAAGTATCGGCTACTCCAGATTTTGAGTTTATTGCCGAAGCTTCAGTTGAGAAAAAGAAGCCAGGTAGAAAACCCAAGGAAGAAAAGGCAGAGGTGGTAAAAACTCCAGGAAAACGTGGACGCAAGCCTAAAGTGAGGACTGAGGAAGAATTGGCAGAAAAGAGCGCTACCGAGAAGGTTCCTGCTAAGCGTGGACGTAAACCAAAGCTTACTCGTAAACCAATAAAAAAGGGAAAAGGGAAGAGAAAGGTTAAATGGAACGATTTTATTATTCAAACGCTAGAGGCAAAGGATTACTTAATGCTCTCTACCTCGTTAACAGCCGCAGCGCTTGATAGGTTTGGTATTCAAGATTCCGAAAGGGATAGGGTTAGAATGGCTATATCGACAACATTAACAAAAATGGCAAATACCGATAAGAGTGTATTCACTTACTCAAAGCAAGGTATTCGCGGTTCGTTCTTTGGTTTGCCTCAATGGTTTAACGAGGATGGTACAATTAAAGAAGAGTATGCTGGAAAGCTAATGTAGTTTATGTACTATATTTTTTTAAAAGGTCGGGATTCCCGACCTTTTTTGCTTTTTGTATTGTAGTTTTGTGGCACCAAAATAAAACACCACGGGTTAATGCGAAAGTCGAATAGTAGGAGGGAACAAAAGCAGTTTATGCCCATAGACGAAATTCTTTTTAGGGCTGCTAAGGAATTTTTTATAGAGGGAAGAAGCTATGACCAGTGTGTGAGCTTTTGGATTAAACAGATTATTCCAAACAAATCGTACTCTAAGGGATTCTTTGCCGAGGCTTTTATGGAGGTTATTCGCTGGGGCCGATTGCTTGCTGAACTTGGCGAGGTAAGGTTTTACCCAAAGTCGTCGCGCGATGTGGCTACAATGGTTAACACTTGGCTACACTTTGCAGAGCCCAAAACGGATAGCGCTACTCTTGTTTCTGAGAAACTTGTTGCGTTTGCAAAATTAAAGGAGCTGCCATTGCCCGTTGTGCAGTCGGTGCCCGATTGGCTTTACGAACGAGGCGTTCAGGAACTAGGATGCGATTGGGATGCCGAGATGGCAGCACTTAATACCATACCACAAATAGTGCTTAGGGCAAACTCGCTAAAAATTACGACCCCTCAGCTCAAAAGTAGGCTTAGCGAGGAGGGAACACAAACTCGCGAAGTTGCAGGTTTGCCTCTTGCCCTTGTTCTGGATAGTAGAGCTAATGTATTTACAAGTGGCGGATTCCAGCAGGGCTATTTCGAGGTGCAGGATCTATCGTCGCAACATGTAGCACCTTTCCTTGAGGTTGAGCCTGGTATGCGGGTTATTGATGCTTGCGCTGGCGCAGGTGGAAAATCGCTACACATAGCAACACTTATGCAAAGTAAGGGGAAGCTACTGTCTATGGACACTGTTTTGTGGAAGCTGGAGCAGCTAAAAAAACGAGCCGTTAGGGCGGGTATCTCAATTATAGAAACACGCACCATTGAAAGTTCAAAAACGGTAAAACGCCTTGCCCAATCCGCCGATAGGTTGCTCCTTGATGTGCCCTGTTCGGGAACAGGCGTATTTAGGCGTAATCCAGATGCTAGGTGGAAGCTTACTTCTGCGCAGCTTGATGAGCTAAAGGGTATTCAGGCCGATATTCTTAATCGGTACACAGCAATGGTTAAAGTGGGAGGTAAGCTGGTTTACTCAACGTGTAGCATATTTCCATCGGAGAACGAGATGCAGGTTGAGGCCTTTTTGCAGCGCTGTAATGGACAGTTTAAGCTAGAGGCCGAGAAAAAAATAAAGCCATCGGAGAATGGTTCCGACGGCTTTTATATGGCTCGTTTGGTAAGAGTTAGCTAGTACACTACTCTTTTACTATGCGTCCAATAAGGGTTGCTGGAGTGCAGCTGGTTACCTCAACAAATACGTAATCGCCAATTTTATAGCTCTCCCGTGGGAACACAACAACCTTGTTTTGCGATGTGCGGCCAAAGAACTCGTTGCTCGATTTTTTCGACTCCCCTTCAATAAGCACTTCAAAGCAGCGCCCAACATCCTTAATCTTGCTCTCCTCGGCAAGTTTGCCTTGCAGCTCAATAATCTCTGTTAGCCTGCGGGTTTTAACCTCTTCGGGAACATCATCTTCAAACTTACGCGCTGCTTTTGTGTTTGGCCTAACGGAATACTTAAACATGTAGGCAAAGTCGTACTTAACCTCGCTCATCATGGACAGAGTTTGGTCGTGATCCAGCTCTGTTTCGGTACAAAAGCCAGCAATAATATCGGTTGATATTGAACAATCGGGAAGGATTTCCCTAATTGCATTAATACGCTCAAGGTAGTACTCGCGGCTGTAACCCCTATTCATAAGTTCTAGTACTCTGGTTGATCCAGACTGTACGGGAAGGTGAATGTGGTTGCAAATATTTTCGTACATGGCCATGGTGTATAGCACCTCGTTGCTCAGGTCCTTGGGATGCGATGTGGAGAAACGCACCCTTAAGCTTGGGCTTACCTTGGCCACAAGTTCAAGTAGCTCAGCAAAGTTTACAACATGGCCATCGGGTTGCTTCCAGCGGAAAGAGTCAACGTTTTGCCCAAGAAGAGTTACCTCGCGGTACCCTTCGGCTAGCAGCTCCTCTACCTCGCGAACAATAGTTTGCGGATCACGGCTACGCTCGGCACCACGGGTGTAGGGCACCACGCAGTAGGTACACATGTTATTACATCCCCTCATTATGGATACAAAAGCGGAAACGCCATTCTTATCAAGCCTTACTGGGCTTATGTCGGCATAAGTCTCCTCGCGCGAAAGCAAAACGTTAATACCTTTTTGTCCATCCTCGGCAGCGCGTAAAAGAACGGGTAGCTCACGGTAGGCATCGGGTCCAACAACAAGATCAACCGCGCGCTGATCCTCTAGTAGCGATTCCTTTAGGCGCTCGGCCATGCAGCCAAGCACACCAACCAAAAGCGATGGCTTTTTCTTTTTATACTGCTTAAAATTATCTAGTCTACCAAAAACGCGGGTTTCTGCATTTTCGCGAATTGAGCAGGTGTTAACCAGCACAACATCGGCTTGTTCCAGCTCTTCGGTTATTTCGTAGCCATTGGCCTTAAGAATTGATGCCACAACTTCGCTGTCGTTAACATTCATTTGGCAGCCATAGGTCTCAATGAACACCTTTTGTAATTCTTCCTTCATCTCTTGCATCGGCACTGCTCCTACAAATTTGTGGGGCAAAAATACGAATTTATCCGAAACCAACCCCTTTAACCTGCTTATGTGTTAAATCAATATGCATTATTGGCAAAGTTTAGATTGGGAGTCTTGTTGCATTTAATATGTAAGTGCTAAAACCAGTATTTGCTTACTTTTGGGATGAATGTTATGCCATCTTTATTTTGAATTTTGATATCTTGAGTTGTACTTTTGCATTACACATAATAATTAAAAGGAGTATGTCAGGACATAATAAATGGTCAACTATAAAACGTAAAAAAGGTGCGTTAGACGCAAAGCGCTCCAAAATATTTTCTAGGATTACTAAGGAGATAATGATTGCTGTAAAAGAGGGTGGTCCTGATCCTGACGGGAATGCTCGTCTTAGGCTTGCTGTAAATAACGCTAAGGGTGTTAATATGCCCAAGGATAATATTCTGCGTGCCATTAACAAGGCCGACAAGGACTCTGCTGCACTACAAGAGGTTACCTTTGAGGGATACGGTCCAGGCGGTATTGCCATTTACATTGAGTGTATGACCGATAACAACAACCGCACAGTTAGCGCCATTCGTTCTACCTTTACAAAAAAGGGAGGGAGCCTTGGAACCAATGGCTCGCTTGGCTTTTTGTTTGAGCGAAAGGGTGTTTTTACTATTCCTAAGGCAAATATCAATATAGAAGAACTTGAACTGGATTTAATTGATGGTGGAGCGGAGGACATTGATGTGTCGGAAGACTCTGTAGTTATTTACACAGCCAAAGAGGATTTTGGACAGATGCAGAAGACGCTGGAAGATCTTAAAATCGAGATTGAAAATGCCAGCCTACAACCTGTTCCTAACGATTACAAGAGTGTTGATACATCAACAGCAATTAAGGTTTTACGGTTGGTTGAGGAGTTTGAGGATAACGATGATGTGCAGAACGTGTACCACAACCTTGAGATTACCGATGAGGTTATGGCAAGAATGGACGAGTAGTGTTTTCTCATAAATAATTGCAATAGGTTAGCTATAGAAATTGCCTCTTTAGCTAACCTTTGCTGCTAATTCAAGCGTATGCCCGATTTTATTCTTTCCCTCGATCAGGGAACATCAAGTTCCCGAGCCATTCTTTTCGATAGGTTTCAGCACCAGCAGGGTGTAGCCCAAAAGGAGTTTACGCAGTACTACCCATCGCCAGGTTGGGTGGAGCATAACCCAGAGGAGCTATGGCAAAGCCAGCTGGATGTTGCCCTAGAAGTACTTGCAAATAGCCGGATTAAACCCGCCTCCATTGCGGCAATTGGCATTGCTAACCAACGGGAGACCACTGTTGTGTGGGACAGGGAGACTGGGCTACCCGTTTACAATGCCATTGTGTGGCAGGATAGGCGTACTGCCCCAATTTGTGAGGAGCTTAACGCCAATGGGCATAGCGCCACTATTAGAGCCAAAACAGGCTTGGTGGTTGATTCCTACTTCTCGGCAACTAAACTTGCTTGGCTTTTTAGGAATGTGCCCGGAGTAAAGCAGCTAGCCAGTATCGGTCGCTTGGCCTTTGGAACAATAGACACTTGGCTTATTTGGAAGCTGACTGGAGGTGCCGTTCATGCAACCGATTATAGCAATGCGTCGCGCACCATGCTCTTTAATATTGAAACTGGCGACTGGGATAATGAGCTGCTATCCATATTTGGTATTCCACGCTCAGTGCTACCAGAGGTAAAGCCATCATCGGGTATTTTTGGGTACACTCACCCCGACCTATTTGGTGGGGTTTCCATTCCTATTATGGGGGTTGCTGGCGACCAGCAAGCAGCCCTTTTTGGGCAGCGATGCTATAGCCCAGGCGATGCCAAGAACACATATGGCACTGGCTGTTTCATGCTTATGAATACAGGAAATAAGCGTGTAAGTACCCAAAGCGGATTACTATCAACCATTGCTTGGAAAATTGGCGACGAGGTAACCTATGCCCTTGAAGGGAGCGTTTTTATTGCTGGCGCAGCAATAAAATGGCTTCGCGATGGCTTGGGTATTGTGAAAACTGCGGCCGAAACCGAGAGTATGGCTCTTGCCGTTACCGATAGCCATGGGGTTTACGTAGTTCCTGCTTTTACTGGACTAGGCGCACCCTATTGGGATATGTATGCCCGAGGGGCAATTGTGGGGCTTACACAGGGAGTTACTGCAAAGCACATTGTTAGGGCTACCTTGGAGTCGCTAGCCTACCAAACATGCGATATTCTAAGGCTAATGGAGACCCATTCGGGCATTAACCTAATTTCGTTAAAGGCAGATGGTGGCGCTTCGGCAAACCGATTCCTTATGCAGTTTCAGGCCGATATGCTTGGTGTTGATGTGGTATGTCCACGATTTGCCGAGGCTACTGCACTTGGAGCGGCCATGCTTGCTGGCATGGCCTGCAATTTTTACCAGCAATCCGATAATGTGCTTACCACTCCCGGCAGCACCGTTTACTCTCCCAAAATGGCCGATACCCAACGCGCATCACTATATGCTGGATGGCAAAAAGCTGTTGGTAGGTCGCTTCACTGGGCTAAGGAGTAGTTTTGTTTAGGTAATTAGCTTGAATCCACAATACCTCAGAGCCTCAATGCTAAACAAGGGTAGCCAAACACACCCAATCCCCTTAACAACTGTTTTATGATGTTAAAAATTGCTGGTTGTAGGTTAGAATCTAATTTCAATTAGCTTTCTTTGCCATTCTATTTCACGAAGCCTTAAATCACAACACGTTATGAAGAGACTTATCCAGCTTGCAATCCTTATCTCGTTCTCGCTTCTCTTTTCCAGCTGTGGAAAGTTTAAAGAGGTTAATGTTATTGGATTAAAAGAGGTAAAACTAAGGGGGATGAAGAATAAGGTAATACTACTGGATCTCTCGTTAGAAGTTGAGAATACAAACAAAAGGCGTATCGTTATATCGGATATCAACTTTCATGCATGGCTAAACGACAAGCAGCTAGGTGAGCTTCGTTCCACCGAAAAGATTACTTTAAAGCCCGATACCACACAGGTTTATACAATTCCAGTTGAGATAGAGCTACGTACCATGGCCGATGCGTTCAAACTTATGGGGGGCGACACCGATGCGCTTATGGAACGCTTAACCGTTGAGGGGTACATAAAGGGACGTGTATTCCCTTTTTCCAAAAAGATAAGAGTAGAAAAACAGCCTTTGTCGCAGCTAGTTGAGGGTTACAAAAGCGGTAAATACTAGTAAATGTAGATTTGAATTCCCGTTAAGGGAATAAATTTTTACCTTTGCAATGAATTTAACGGGAAGTAAAAAAACTTTATCATGAGGCATATAGTTATACTTATTGCGTTCCTCGCATTGTATTCGCAAAAGGGCTTGACCCAAGTAGCGGTAGAGGATAGCGATGTTCCCGCAAATATAATGGAGCGCCTACAAACAAGCGGTAGTGGGGGTGTTGTAACCATTAAGCAGGATGAAAGACTTGCCAAAATGCTTGATTTCCATTTGTTACAAAATGCAAAAAGACCCGGTTTACAAGGGTTTAGAATTAGGATATTCTTTGATTTGGGGCAAAAGTCACGGCAGGCATCGCAGGAAGCCATGGAACAATTCATGGAAAAGTATCCCGATATTGCCGTTTACAGAACCTTCGATAGCCCTTACTACAAAGTATCTGTTGGCGACTTTCGCTCTCGCGATAATGCACTTAGGCTATACAATCAGCTTAAGCAGCAGTATCCCAAAGCATTTATTGTACCAGAGTGGATTAACTTCCCAAGGCTAGATTAACCCGTTTACCATGTGTAAAGTTAACGATATCCGGCAGCTCAGAGCAATATCTAAGGACATCCGGACCGATGTCGTTAACAGTTTGGCCTCTGCTGGTTCGGGGCACCTAGGCGGTTCGCTAGGTTTAGCCGATATCTTCACTGTACTTTATCACCGCATCTTAAACCATAACCCACAAGAGCACAACTGGGCGCTACGCGATAGGCTAATTCTATCCATTGGTCATGTGGCACCAGTTCTTTACGCAGCGTTGGCCAGCTGTGGTTATTTCCCAAAACAGGAGTTACTAACCCTACGTAAATTTGGCTCAAGGCTTCAGGGGCACCCTGGGCGCGACCATGGTTTGCCTGGTATTGAGCTCTCGGCGGGCTCGTTAGGTCAAGGCCTTTCGGTTGCCGTGGGCATGGCCCTCGCGGCAAAGGCCGATGGCGCGCCTTGGAGGGTATTCTCCGTACATGGCGATGGCGAGTTACAGGAGGGTTCTATATGGGAGGCTGCCATGAGTGCCTCGCATTACAACTTGGATAATCTTATTGCCATTGTTGATAGGAACTACTGCCAAATTGATGGGAGAACCTCATCGGTTATGGAAATTGAGCCTTTGGCTCAGAAGTGGGAGGCTTTTGGATGGGATGTTAAGCATTGCAACGGCAATAGCATTGAGGAGCTTGTTGGGGTTTTGGAGCTTCCCGCAACCAAGGGCAAACCAAGGGTTATAATTGCCAAAACCCTTATGGGGCAAGGCGTATCCAGTATTACCGATGACTACCGTTGGCATGGTAAGGCTCCATCGGTACAGGAGGCAGCCCAGTTTATTGCAGAGATAAATAGTTACTACACAGAATAGCATACAGTTACAAAACATCAGTCACCACAACCATGTATCAGAATAAAGGGAATAAGGCTACACGCTTCGGATTTGGCGAAGGCGTGGTGTCTCTAGGCCACAAGTACAGCAATACGGTTGTTTTGGGTGCAGATATTACCGCCTCGGTTAGCTTAAACGGCTTTGCCGAAGTTTTCCCCAATAGGTTTTACTCTCTTGGCATTGCAGAACAGAACGTGGTTGGTGTGGCTACAGGCTTTGCCCTTTCGGGTAAGCTACCAATTCTATCAACCTATGGTGTTTTTGCAGCTATGCGCACCGCCGATCAGGTAAGAATCTCGGTTTGCTACAACAATGTTCACGTAATAATAGGCGGTGCTCATGCAGGAATATCCGTTGGCCCCGATGGCGCTACGCATCAGGCATTAGAGGATATTGCCCTTATGCGCTCGCTACCAAACATGACTGTCCTGTCACCCTGCGATGCCAATCAGGCTAAGCTGGCTACCATTGCTGCGGCCGAGCAGGTTAACGGCCCTGTTTACATCCGTTTTGGGCGAGAACCTGTGCCAAACTTCACATCGGAGACCGATGCGTTTGTGCTGGGCAAAGGCCAGCTGCTCCGTAAGGGAAGCGCAGTAACCATAGTTGCCACTGGGCATATGGTGTGGGAAGCCCTACAGGCAGCCGTTATACTTGATAAAGAGGGTATTGATGCTAGGGTGGTAAATATACATACCATTAAGCCAATTGATAGGGAGATATTGGTGTCGGCGGCACGAGAAACGGGTGCTGTTGTTACCGTTGAGGAGCATCAGGTGCATGGAGGTTTGGGTGGAGCAGTGGCCGAGGTGCTATCGCAGGAGCATCCTGTTCCGATGGACATCATTGGCATGCCCGATTGCTTTGGTGAGTCCGGAACACCAGATGAGCTACTTGAGAAATATGGGCTAACGGCATCCGCTATTGCAGCGCGAACGCTGCGCCTTTACCAAAAGAAACAGACAATAACAGCTAAGCATATCTATTCCAATGAGCGATCAAATTAAACATGAGTGTGGAATTGCCCTAATTAGGCTTCGTAAACCGCTTGAGTACTACAAGTTAAAGTATGGCACGTGGATGTATGGCATCCAAAAGCTGTATCTTCTAATGGAAAAGCAGCATAACCGTGGTCAGGATGGTGCTGGTGTTGCCTCAATTAAGTTTGATGTTGCGCCAGGCAAAAGGTATATAGACAGGGCTAGGTCAAACTCCTCGTCGCCCATTCGCGATGTTTTTGAGGATGTGTACGCTGGTGTGCGTAAGTATGAGGATAAACCAGAGCTGCTTAACGACCCCACATGGGCTAAGCAGAATCTTCCCTTTGCGGGAGAGCTTTACCTTGGTCACCTGCGCTACGGAACCTTTGGAAATAACAGCATAGACTATGTTCACCCTGTAATGCGCGAGAACAACTGGAAATCCAGAACACTTGTGCTTGCTGGGAACTTTAACATGACCAATGTTGATGAGCTGTTCCAGCGCTTGGTTAATCTAGGACAACACCCCAAGGATTACTCCGATACGGTTACTGTGCTAGAGAAAATTGGCCATTTCCTTGATGAGGAGAACCAGCAGCTTTTCCGCCAGTACAAGAACGATGGTCATAGCAATTACGAAATTAGCAGCCTTATAGCCAATAATTTAAGTATTAGAAAGGTTCTACAGGAGTCTAGCCGCGACTTTGACGGTGGTTATGCCATGGCGGGTATGGTTGGGCATGGCGATGCTTTTGTTTACCGCGATCCATGGGGAATACGCCCTGCTTTTTACTATGCAAACGATGAGGTTGTTGTAGTTGCATCGGAGCGTCCGGTAATTCAAACCGTAATGAATGTAACTACCGACGAGGTGCAGGAGGTTAAGCCAGGCTATGCCATAATTATAAAACAGAATGGCGACTACTCAATGGAAGAGATTCGCGTACCACAGAAGCGTAGCTCCTGCTCTTTTGAGCGTATCTACTTCTCGCGTGGCACCGACCGCGACATCTACTACGAGCGCAAAAAGTTAGGTGAGCTGCTTACCCCAGCTATTCTAGATGCAGTTAATTACGATCTTGGCAATACAGTATTTTCATTTATCCCCAACACAGCCGAAACCGCTTTTTATGGAATGGTTAAGGGTGTTGAGAACTACATGCTGGATGAGAAAAAGCGTATTATTCTTGAAAATCGCGATAGCTTAACTCCAGAGGAGCTGGATAAGGTTATATCGTCTCGCCCACGGGTAGAGAAGATTGCCGTGAAGGATATAAAGCTTAGAACGTTTATTTCGCAGGATAAGGGGCGTGAGGATCTTGTTGGACACGTTTACGATATCACCTATGGTTCCGTTGTTCCAGAGAAGGATAACCTTGTGGTTATTGATGACTCTATTGTACGCGGAACCACACTAAAAGAGAGCATCCTTCGAATTCTTGATAGGCTAAACCCAAAATCAATAGTCGTTGTTTCATCATCGCCGCAAATTCGTTACCCCGATTGCTATGGTATAGATATGGCAAAGCTGGGCGATTTTGTTGCGTTCCGCGCAGCTATTGCACTGCTTAAGGAGACAGGACAGGAAGGGGTTATCGATTCTGTTTACAAAAAGTGTAAAGCGCAGGAGAACCTGCCTAAGGAGGAGATTGTTAACTACGTTAAGGATATTTATCGCCCCTTTACGCCAGAGCAAATATCTAACAAGGTTGCCCAGCTACTTACCCCTAAGGGCATGAAGGCGGAGGTTAAAATTGTTTTCCAATCGGTTGAGAACCTGCATGCAGCTTGCCCAACCGATAATGGCGACTGGTACTTTACGGGCAACTACCCAACCCCTGGTGGGAATAAGGTGGTTAACCGCTCCTTTATTAACTTTGTTGAGGGCAAGAACCAACGGGCGTACTAGGTCTTTGCAATACTTTTGGTATGGCTTTTGAGTTACAACCAACCACTAAATAAGCTATCTTAGTAGTTGTTACCAAACCTAGATTATTATGAGAAAGCTATTGCTGTTTATCGTAGCTATTGCTGTAATTGCCCCTTTAGCTGGGGTTTCGCAGGACAAGAGCACTATACGTGCTGCTGAGCTTAGCTACAAAGCTGCCGAGCGTAGCTACAAGAATGGTGAGTATAAGGATGCCGCCAAAGGGTATGAGATTGTTGTTAACTCTATTCCTGTTACTGTTAAGGACAGAAAGCTGCTTGAGATGAAAATGGAATCGAACATTAAGCTTATCGATATCTATTTTTATAAATCGGTTAACATGGACAAAGCTTGTGAGCAAACCAACACTTACATGGAGAATGTTAGGCGTATAAAGAATAGCGGTGTACTTAAGAGTAGGGATTTGCTTCGTTACCTTGAGCTGCAACAGGAATTTGAGAAGCATTTAACAACCTGTGCTAACAGGGAAAAGGTAGATTCGGAGAAGAAGAACTTTGAAAAAACCTTTGATAATGAGTTTAAGGAGGAGTAACCAATCTCTCTAGTATAAAAGAAAAGAGCCTGAAATTGAATATTTCAGGCTCTTTCTTTTTATCCGTTCGACTTAAGGTACTTAAATCTACGCCTAAAAAAGCTTAGTATGTGGCGCTCAACCTTACTCTCGTAAATATCATCAATGGTAATCATAATACCTGTCTCCTCCACATTCCCAAAGTCGGGGTTTAGGATGGTTCCAAAAACCTTCATCGACGGGCTTAGGTTCATGTAGGAGTTAATGAGTGGTGGAATGTTTTCACCAAGAGCACGCACCTCCTTGGAGAGTATTTTGTAATCCTCTTTGTAATCGGCTCCTGTAAATATTTTTGCTAAACGGTCACGGTCAATCTCAACCTCCATGGGGTCAATTGGCGTAACTAGCCCTTCGGTATCGGCAAAATGCTTTTGGAAGAAGTACAGTAGTAGGTTTCTGGCTTCGGTATTGTAGCTTCTGTACATCGTTACCTTTCCAAAGAAGTACTTTATGCCAGGGTAGCGAACCACAAGGGCACCAAGTCCATCCCAAAGGTTATCTAGGGCGTAGAGACCTTTTCCTGTGCGTCCCGTTGATTGGTACTTGGGCTGCACAAAGGAGCGACCCAGTTCAATCATGTAGGGCATGTAGTTGCGCTTAAAGTCGTCGCTAAAGTTAAACAGCTTAATGGTTGATAGGTGCATCTCGTCCCCTTTGGACGGGTCGATATTATGAAAACGGTATCCACCAAGAATCTCCCTATCCTGCGGATCCCAAACAATTAGCTGCTGGTAGGGCTTTTCGCTAACATCGTACTTGTCAATATCAACGGGGTTACCCGTTCCTCCACCTGCCGAACGAAATGTAAGCTCACGCAAACGGCCAATTTCCTGCATTATATAAGGCGAATTGTGCGCATTAACGATGTAAAGTTGGTTTTTCCCATGGTTTGTTTCTCTTACAAACTTATCGGGAGTAAGCTCCTTCTCTATTAACGCTTTGTCGATCGGTTCAACAATCTGTTCCATGTAACAATGTATTACAAAGTTGATTATAAGCCCCTAACGGGTATTGTTTATTTTATGCTAGTCGATATCTGGTAAACCATTCTTTTAACCCACTCGGCCCACTGCTGCGGGGTTTTGCTCTTATCAAAGGTTTGGTAAGGTATGGGTTTGCCAAATGTTACCGTAATGCTTTGTCCCTTTTGCCTGTACATCTCATCAACAAGGTAAAGCATCTCAATGTTTGCCTTAAGGCCTAATTTTGAGCGAATTCTTGCAAGGTTATAGAAGAACTTAGAGTTTCGTCCGCTAAAAAAAACGGGTACAACATCGCGCTCATGCTTAACCGCTTTTGCAATGAAGCTCTTTTTCCACTCCAGATCCTCAATTACACCACCCTTTTGTTTGCGGGAACATAGGCCTGCAGGGAAGTAAAGAATTTGATCCGATGAAGCAAAGGCATCCTCCATTAGCTTGGCATTTGCTGTACTCTGCGAGCCATGCTTGTTAACGGGTATAAAAACGGGGTGAAGCTGCTTTAGGTGCATTAGCAGGTCGTTCACCGGGAATTTAACATTGGGATAGTGCTTGCTAATGGCATGGATAAGAATCATCCCATCAAGCCCACCCAGCGGATGGTTTGAGGCAAATAGGTACCTGCCGTTGGGATCGAGATTCTCAATTCCCGCTACGGTGTAGCTTACCTGCATCATGCTAAGAATCCCTTCAACGAACTCGGCACCCTGTTTATGTCCGTGGGTGGCCAGGGCTTCGTTAAGATCATCTTCATGAATAACCCTTTTCAGATAGCGAATCAGAAATTTGGGTAACATCTTGAGCAATCGGGGGCTTTTGCCGCCAATTACCTTCTCTATCTCAATAAACTTTTCGTTTTCCACTGTTATGTTTTCCCCTTTACCGGGTCGAATAAACCCGCATGCAGTGAATTAAGCAAGCAAACATACGAAAAATATTAGACTATTGTTATCAAGAGCTAAAATGAAGAGGAGGGAGAAGAGGGAGATGAGGAAGTGGAGGAAGATGAGGAAGTGAAGGAAGATGAGGAAGTGGAGGAAGGAACTGGAAGTCTCGGGAGTTATCGGAATGATTATAAGTTGTGCGGTCAAATCTGTGTGTATTTGTGCAATTTGTGTAATCTGTGTTCAATTGAAGAAGAATCCTCAGAAGTCAGCGGGAGTTATCGGAATGAAGTGTAGCGGTATTGCCACGCTTATTCATCAATTTTAATCGGTGTTAATCCGTAATATCTGTGTCATCTGTGTTCTATTAAAGAAGGAAGTCTCGGGAGTTATCGGAGTTGAAGAGTAAAGGAAGGTATTACTACGCCTATTCATTGTCAATCCTAATCTGTGTTAATCTGTGTTAATCTGTAACATCTGTGTCATCTGTGTTCTATTAATGAAGGAAGTCTCGGGAGTTATCAGAATGATGGGAAGTATATTACCACGCTTTTTCTTCATCAATCCTAATCCGTGGTTATCTGTAACATCTGTGTTATCTGTGTTCAATTCCTAATCTGTATTATTTATGTCATCTGCGTTCCGTTGCTCCCTATCCATAAGGGCTACAGCGTATCTAGTTGACTTTCCGTGTGAAAAGTTATTAACAGGGTGGTAAAAAGTGGGTAAAAGTGGTTGAAAGTGGGTTGAATTTGTATAATTTTACTTTTTGAAAAGTGAAAATAATATGTCTTCATTCATAGGCGATTACGTTTGTAAACTTGATGAGAAGGGGCGTTTGCTCTTTCCATCGGGCTTTAAGAAGCAGAACGAGGCTGCTTCCGTGGATCGCTTTGTGGTTAAGAAGGACATATTTGAGAACTGCTTGGTGTTGTATTCTTTAGAGGAGTGGGAGCGGCAGAATGAGCTTATTAAGCGTCAAACCAACCCATACAACAAGGAACACAACCGATTCTTGCGTGAGTTTTACCGCGGTACTGCTGAGGTTTCGCTCGATTCTAGCGGTCGACTGCTTATTCCAAAGCGTTTACTCGATTTGGTAGGGGCTGGTCGTGAGCTGGTTTTGGCGGGACAGAACAGTAAGATAGAGGTGTGGGCTAAAGAGGCCTATGAAGGAATTGAAACTGACGAGCACGATTTTGCTATGCTTGCAGAGAAAATTATGGGTTCGTCGCATTTGGGAGATGAGTAATGGCTTACCATGTACCGGTTTTACTTCGCGAAAGCGTAGATGGCTTAAATATTAAGCCTAATGGAACGTACGTTGATCTCACCTTTGGTGGGGGAGGTCACTCGCGCGAAATACTTAAACACCTTAAAAAGGGTAGGCTTATTGCCTTTGACCAGGACGAGGAGGCGTTTGCCAACGCAATAGACGATCCTCGCTTCATGCTAATTCGTAGCAATTTTAGGTTCTTTAGAAATTTTCTTCGCTATCACGGCATTGAGCATGTTGATGGTATTTTGGCCGACTTGGGCGTTTCGTCGCACCATTTCGATAGCCCCGAGCGTGGTTTTTCCATTCGCTTTGAGGGGCCTTTGGATATGCGCATGAACCGTGATGCTAAGCTGGATGCCTACAAGGTGGTGAATACCTATAGTGCAGAGCAGCTAGCCATGGTTCTAGACCAGTACGGAGAGGTTAATGGTGCCATGCGTATTGCTAATATTATTTGTAAAGCACGGGAGGATTCGCCCATACAAACGGTAGAGCAGCTACTGGATCTGCTTAAGCCTAAATTCCCAATGGCGGTGCAGAATAAGCAGCTGGCAAAGGTGTTTCAGGCTATACGCATTGAGGTTAACCAGGAAATGCAGGTGCTTAAGCAAATGCTAGAGGCCGCTAAAAACAGTTTGGCTCCGGGTGGTAGGCTAGTGGTTATATCGTACCACTCGTTGGAGGATAGGCTGGTTAAGAACTTTATACGCTCTGGAACCTTTGAGGGTGAGGAGCAGAAGGACTTCTTTGGTAGAAGTCAGTCTCCATTTGAGGCGGTGAACCGCAAGGTTATAATACCTACCGATGAGGAGATAGAGCAGAATAACAGAGCGCGTAGCGCAAAGCTTAGAATTGCAGAGAAGCTATGAGTAGCGATAACGAACGAATAGAATTTGACGACGTACAAAACGAGCCTAAGGAATCTAAGCGCTCGATGGGTATTAAGGATTTGCTTAACGGCAACATTCTTTCCCGTGATGGGTTTTCGTCGCAGGTACCATACTTCCTGTTCTTGGCGTTTATTGCCGTTCTGTACATAGCAAACCAGTATAGGTATGAGAAGCTGGTAAAAAAATCGCAGGAGCTGCAAATTGAGGTTAAAAACCTTAGGGCAGAATCCATAACTACCGCAGCGCAGCTAATGTTTATTAGCAAGCAGTCGGAAGTTGCTAAGCTAATTGAGGCTAAAGGCCTTGGGTTGGAGGAATCTGTTGTTCCACCCAAAAAGGTTGTAAAGTAGAAGGTTAAAAAGGTATCAATAACAAAGTAAAAGTGAGCGTAAAAAAGGAGATATTGTTCCGATTTGGTTTGGTCTATGCGGTATTTGTGCTGCTTGGGCTTGCCATTATTGGTCGTATAATCTTTTTGCAGTTCATAGAGGGAAGCAAGTGGCGCGAGCGGGCCAGAACCGTTACCTACAAGGATATTACCATTGAGCCAAACCGGGGCGATATTTGTGCCGCCGATGGTCGTTTACTGGCCACATCGGTTCCGTACTTCGAGATTCGCATGGACCTTAAGGCCGCAGGTCTTACCGATGAGGTATTTTACACCAAGGTAGATTCGTTGGCAATTTGTCTATCTCGATTTTTTAAGGATAAGTCACATTATACATACCGTTCCGAGCTAACCAATGCCCGTAAGTTTGCCAAAAACAAGCGCTATTACCCCATTGCCCCACGCATGGTGAATTACATTGAGCTTCAGGAGCTAAAAACATTTCCGCTATTCCGAATGGGTACCAACAAGGGTGGCTTTATTCCTGTTCAAATAAACAGGCGTATTAAACCTCATGCAAGTATGGCTTCGCGTACGATCGGTTCGGTAAACGAGGGCGGTGTGGCTATTGGTATTGAGGGGGCATACGACCATGTGCTAAAGGGAAAAGCGGGGGTTAGCCTTCGCCAGCGTGTTCCGGGAAACACTTGGGTTGATGTAAACAGCTCTAACCAGGTAGATCCAGAGGATGGTACCGACGTAATTACCACGCTAGATGTGACCCTACAGGATGTGGCCGAAAGCGCTTTGCGCACACAGCTCAGAAAGCATCAGGCCGAACACGGTTCGGTAATTCTTATGGAGGTTTCAACTGGTGAGGTTAAGGCCATTGCAAACCTAAAGCGTAACGAGGATGGTACATACTCCGAGGCTTACAACTACGCCGTTGGTGAGAGCGCCGAGCCGGGCTCTACCTTCAAGCTAGCCTCGCTTATTGCTTTGCTAGAGGATGGGTACGTTGACCTATCCGATAGTGTGAACACCCGAAACGGAAGAATTACCTACTACGATAAAACCATTGTTGACTCAAAGGAGGGTGGGCATGGTAAAATATCGGTTAAGGAGGTGTTTGAGGTTTCATCTAACGTTGGGGTAACGGAGCTTGTAACTAAGTTTTACAAGGGGAAAGAGGAGAAGTTTATTGATAGGATATACTCCATGAAGCTAAACCAGCCTCTCGACATATCCATTAAAGGGGAGGTTGCCCCTTACATAAAATACCCAGGCGATAAGCTGTGGAGCGGAATCTCTCTGCCCATGATGAGCATTGGCTACGAGGTTAAGCTAACGCCATTGCAAATGCTTACCCTTTACAATGCAGTGGCCAACAACGGAAAAATGGTAAAGCCCCGATTTGTGAAATCGTACCGTAAGCATGGCCAAATTATTAAGGAGTTTGGTACGGAGGTTATTAGCCCATCAATATGCTCGCGGTCAACATTACGCAAGGTTCACGAAGTGCTTGAGGGTGTGGTAGAGAACGGAACGGCAAAGAACTTACGAAACGAGCGCTATAAAATTGCAGGTAAAACGGGTACTGCCCAAATTGCTAAGGGAACAACAGGGTATCGTGGGCATGGTGGAATTAGCTATCAGGCTTCGTTTGCAGGCTACTTCCCAGCCGAGGATCCCAAGTACTCCTGCATAGTGGTGGTTAACTCGCCATCTAGCAGCGTGTATTACGGAAACCTTGTTGCGGGTCCAATCTTTAAGGAGATTGCCGATAAGGTTTACGCCACCAGCAACCAGTGGTTTAAGGAGGTTGACGATGATGGGAACTTGGTTGAGCTTCCCGAATCAAAGAATGGGTATAAACCCGATTTGTACCACGTTTTTCGTGAGCTGGATGTTGAGGTTGAAGATCAGGCGCCTGAGTACAAGTGGGTAAACACCTCGCGTAGCAACGAAATGGTTGCCCTTAAAAAGCGCTCGGTTATACCCAACCTAGTTCCCGATGTTACCGGGATGTGCCTTAACGATGCTCTTTTCCTTATGGAGAACGCAGGGTTACGCGTATCGGTTCGTGGCAGGGGTGTGGTTCGAAATCAGAGCATACAGCCTGGCGTGCGCGCATCGCACGGGCAAAGCGTGGTGCTAGAGATGAGTATGAACTAATATATAAAGGAGCAGCGTAATAGCGCATCTTCCGAATAAAATTAAGTGTAAAGTAAATGTTGACGCTAAAGCAAATACTTCCTCCGAAAGGAGTTATTGAAACCTCAGGCGACATTAATGTGCCTGTGGCTGGGCTTACCTTCGATTCCCGCGAGGTGAAACAGGGTTGGCTCTTTTTTGCAGTTAAGGGAACGCAAACCGATGGGCATCTGTTTATTGGTAAAGCAATAGATTCTGGTGCTACTACCGTTGTTTGCGAGGCTATTCCGCAGGAGCAGCCGCAAGGGGTTACCTTTGTTAAGGTTACCGACTCCAGTCTAGCAATGGGTTTTATGGCATCAGCCTTTTTCGGTAACCCATCGGAGAGGCTTAAGCTGGTTGGCATTACCGGTACCAACGGGAAAACAACCACTGTTAAGCTACTGTACCATTTGGTTAATAAGCTTGGCGGTAAAGCTGGCTTACTATCAACCGTTACCAATTTTATTGGCGATATTGAGGTTTCTGCAACCCACACCACCCCCGATGCCATTCAGCTAAACAAGTTGCTTGCGCAGATGGTAGAGCATGGTTGCACCCACTGCTTTATGGAGGTTAGCTCGCACTCGGTTGTTCAGCATCGTATTGCTGGTTTAACCTTTGCTGGTGGCCTTTTCTCCAACATTACGCACGACCATTTAGATTACCATAAAACCTTTGATGAGTACATAAAGGCCAAGAAGGGCTTCTTTGATGCGCTTCCCTCTACCGCCTTTGCATCAGTAAATATCGACGACCGTAACGGACGTGTTATGGTTCAGAACACCAGAGCTAAGGTTAGCACGTACTCGCTAAGGAGCATGGCCGATTTTAGGTGTAAGGTAATTGAGAACCACCTAGATGGAATGCTACTAAGCATTGATGGCATTGAGGTTTGGACTCGCCTAATTGGTGGTTTTAACGCCTACAACCTGCTGGCAATATACTCGGCAGCAAGGCTTTTAGGCTTTGATACGCAAGATGTGCTTACCGCGCTAAGCGTTATGCAGCCTGTGGCTGGTAGGTTTGAGCACATGAAGGCTCCCAACGGGGTTTTGGCTGTGGTTGATTACGCCCACACCCCCGATGCGCTTCAGAATGTGATAGATACCATTAATGAAATCCGCACCAGCGAGCAACGGCTAATTACCGTTGTGGGTGCTGGTGGAAATCGCGATAAAACCAAACGTCCCGTAATGGCTCGTGTGGCCGTTTTGGGCAGCAGCATGGTTGTACTAACCTCCGATAACCCAAGGTTTGAAGAGCCTGAGGCTATTCTGGAGGATATGAAAGCGGGCGTTGAGCCTGCTAATGTGGGCAAAGCGCTAACCATTGTGGATAGGCGTGAGGCTATTAGAACCGCTTGTTTCCTTGCTAAACCGGGCGATATTGTTCTGGTTGCTGGCAAGGGGCACGAGAACTATCAGGAGATTAAGGGTGTGAAGCACCATTTTGACGACAAAGAGGTTATTGCCGACGTATTTAAATCGCTATAAACAAGTAAGAAATGTTATACTATCTGTTTCAATATCTCGATACAATGGATTTTCCCGGTGCGGGGATGTTCCAATATATCTCATTTCGTTCGGCAATTGCGGTAATCACCTCACTATTCTTCTCGCTGCTGGTTGGCAAGAAGATTATTCGCCGCTTGCAGGTGCTGCAAATTGGTGAGGAGATTCGCAACCTAGGTCTTGAGGGTCAAATGCAAAAGCGTGGTACACCAACCATGGGTGGGGTTATCATCCTTTTATCAATACTTATCCCCGTTATTCTTTTTGGCGATATAAAGAATATCTATGTAATCATAATGATTGTTACCACCATCTGGCTTGGCTTTGTTGGTTTTATCGATGATTACATCAAGGTATTCAAAAAGAACAAGGAGGGACTTTCAGGGCGTTTTAAGATTTTAGGACAAATATCGTTAGGGCTTTTTGTGGGTGTTACACTTTACCTAAGCTCCGATGTGGTTGTGCGCGATAGAGTGGTTAAGCACCCCGATAGCGCAAAGCAGGAGATTGTTGAAGGGGTTGATAACACCGAGCCTCAGAACGTGGTGCTTACCCCAAACCTTAAAACAACTCGTACAACCATCCCATTCTTTAAGAACAATGAGTTCGATTATAAATCGCTTATCCCATTCAAGGGGCCTTGGGCCGATTATTTGGCTTGGGGTGTTTTTATCCTGATGGTGATATTTGTGGTTACCGCCGTATCAAACGGGGCAAACCTCACCGATGGACTGGATGGTTTAGCAACGGGTGTATCGGCAATTATTGGTACTACGCTGGGTATTTTTGCATACCTATCGGGAAACGTAATCTACTCGGAGTACCTTAATATAATGTATATACCCAACACGGGTGAGCTGGTGGTGTTTATGAGCGCCTTTATTGGTGCGGCCATTGGTTTCTTGTGGTACAACTCATACCCAGCTCAGGTGTTTATGGGCGATACGGGTAGCCTTGCCATTGGGGGTATAATTGCGGTGTTTGCCATACTTATACGTAAGGAGCTGCTAATCCCCATTCTGTGCGGAATCTTCTTTGTTGAGAGCCTATCGGTAATGATACAGGTAAGCTACTTTAAGCGTACAAAGCGCAAGTATGGCGAGGGGCGGCGCATATTCCTCATGGCTCCGTTGCATCATCACTACCAAAAGAAGGGTTATCCAGAGCCCAAAATTGTAACACGTTTCTGGATTGTGGCAATTCTACTTGCCGTTATCACTGTAGTAACGCTTAAAATTCGATAAAAAATGGCCATTGCGACCGAACAAAAGCGTATTGTAATTCTTGGCGGCGGCGAAAGCGGTGCTGGCGCTGCTATTCTTGCAAAGCAAAAGGGGTTTGATGTGTTCCTATCCGATATGGGAATGCTTAAGCCTAAGTTTAAGGAGCAGCTTAACTCTCACCAAATTGCTTGGGAAGAGGGTAAGCACACCCCTGAGCTAGTTCTGAATGCCGATGAGGTTATTAAAAGCCCCGGAATTCCAGATAAGGCGCCTCTTGTTGCCCAGCTAAGGGATATGGGTGTAAGCATAATATCCGAGATTGAGTTTGCTGCGCGCTACACAACAGCCAAGAAAATTTGCATTACCGGAAGTAATGGCAAAACTACCACCACCTCGCTAATTTACCACATGCTGCAAAAGGCAGGGTTAAACGTGGGGTTGGCAGGTAACATTGGTCAGAGCTTTGCTTTGCAGGTGGCCGAGAACAACTACGATTACTACGTAATTGAGCTTAGCAGCTTCCAGCTCGACGGCATGTTTGAGTTTAAGGCCGATATAGCCATTCTGCTAAACATTACACCCGACCACTTGGATAGGTACGATTATAAGATGCAGAACTATGTTGATTCTAAGTTCCGCATCACCCGTAACCTTTCCGATGATAACTGCTTTATCTTTTGCTCCGATGATGAGGTTACCGTTGAGCAGCTTAAGCGCATTGTGCTAAGGGCTCAGCAGCTGCCATTTTCTCAGCAAACAAAGGAGAATCAGGCGGCATGGCTAGAGAACGAGCATGTATATATTAACTACGATAATAGCGATTTCTCCATGTCGGTTCAGGAGCTAGCGCTAAAGGGTAAGCATAACATATACAACTCAATGGCAGCAGGCATTGCAGGGCACGTACTTAAAATCCGCAAGGATATTATCCGTGAGAGTTTGGCCGATTTCCAAGGGGTTGAGCATCGCTTGGAGCGTGTGCTAAAGGTGCGTGGCGTGCAGTATATCAACGACTCAAAGGCAACCAACGTAAACTCTACTTGGTATGCGCTGGAGAGTATGGATACTCCTGTGGTGTGGATTGCCGGTGGAACCGATAAGGGCAATGACTACTCTACCCTTCTGGATTTGGTTAAGGGCAAGGTTAAGGCCATTGTGTGCTTAGGTGCCGATAACTCAAAAATCATTAAGTCCTTTGGCGATATTGTGCCGATAATAGTGGAAACCCGCTCAGCATTGGCTGCTGTGACCGAGGCTTACAAGCTATCGCAGCCTGGCGATACCGTGCTACTATCGCCCGCTTGCGCAAGCTTCGACCTGTTTGAGAACTACGAGGATAGGGGACGCCAGTTTAAGGATGCGGTTAGGCAATTGTAATTTGATGAAACGCTCCAATGGGAATCCATTGGAAACTAAATATTTTGGGAATGAAATTTTTTGAGAAATACTTTAAAGGCGACAGGGTTATTTGGATAGTGGTGCTTTTCCTTGCCATTATCTCTCTGCTTGCTGTGTATTCCTCTACTGGTAGCTTGGCATACAGGTATCAGGAGGGCGATACCGCCCATTACCTATTCAGCCAGCTGCGCCATTTCCTTTTTGGGCTTGTTATTATTTTTGTGGTGCACTTAATACCATATAAGTTTTACTCGCCTTTATCCACGTTTTTGCTGCTCTTTTCAATACCGCTGCTGCTAGTAACATTACTATTTGGGGCAAACCTTAACCAAGCTTCACGCTGGTTGGTTCTTCCGGGGTTGGATATAACTATTCAGTCATCAGATATTGCCAAGGTAGCGCTTGTTATGTATGTGGCTAGGATTCTTTCCCGGAACCAGAACACCATTAAGGACTTTAAGGGAACCTTTTTGCCCCTTATAGTTCCTGTATCGTTGGTTTGCTTGTTGATTCTTCCTGCAAACTTCTCAACAGCGGCTCTAGTTGGTTTAACCTGTTGGCTTATGATGTTTGTGGGTAGGGTTAGCCTAAAGTACCTGTTTGGCTTTACGGGATTGGGTGTGCTGCTTATAGCAGTGTTTGTTGTGGTGATGCTTAAAACGGGCTCGGTAAGCCGTGTGGGAACTTGGCAAAACCGTATAGAGAACTTTATGAGCGACGATGGCGGCGATGGCAACTACCAAGCCATACAGTCCAAAATTGCTATCGCCTCTGGCGGATTAGTAGGCAAGGGGCCAGGTAACAGCACGCAGCGTAACTTTTTACCGCATCCATACTCCGACTTTATTTTTGCCATTGTAGTTGAGGAGTACGGGCTAATTGGCGGAACCTTTGTGCTGATGCTATATCTAATAATGCTCTTTAGGGCAGGACTAATTATAAAGAAAGCAAAACGAACGTTCCCGGCCTTCCTCGCAATGGGGTTGGCGCTTATTCTGGTGTTGCAGGCAATGGTAAACATGTCTGTTGCGGTTAACCTAATACCGGTTACCGGACAGCCGTTGCCACTGGTAAGTATGGGTGGTACATCGTTGTTAATTACAAGCGCATCAATAGGTATTATACTTAGTATTAGTAGAACGCTTAATAAAAATGAGCTCTTCGATGGAGAGGAAGAAGGTAAAGATAATAGTTAGCGGTGGTGGTACCGGGGGACATATTTTCCCCGCCATTTCAATTGCCAATGCACTTAAGGAGTCTAACCCTGAGGTTGAAATCCTATTTGTTGGTGCCGAGGGCAAAATGGAAATGGAAAAGGTTCCTGCTGCAGGTTATAAAATAGTAGGATTACCAGTGGTAGGTTTTAAGCGCAAGCTATCACTCCAAAATATTGGCTTTTTCTTTAAGCTCTTTAAGAGCATAAAGGAGGCTAAGCGCATTTTTAACAATTTCAAGCCCGATGTTGTTGTGGGCGTTGGGGGCTATGCTAGTGGACCCATGCTAAAGGTGGCTCAAAAGAATGGCGTACCTACGCTTATTCAGGAGCAGAACTCTTACGCTGGGGTTACCAATAAGCTTTTGGCTAAAAAGGCCGATAAGATTTGCGTTGCATACCACGGCATGGAGAAGTACTTCCCTAAGGAGAAGATAATGCTAACGGGCAACCCCGTTCGTCAGGACTTAACCGATGTGGCAGAGCTTCGCGAAAGAGCCTTTGAGTACTTTGGCATACCAACAAACAACAAGGTGCTACTTGTTTTGGGCGGAAGCCTTGGCGCGCGCACCCTAAACCAGAGTTTACTGGCTTACATGACAGAGTTGGCCGTAAACCAAGGCGTTACAGTTATTTGGCAAACGGGTAAGTTGTACTACTTTGATGTTAAGCAGGAGCTATCGGGTTACAACGCTAAGAATATCCGCATACTAGACTTTGTAACCAGAATGGATTTGGCCTATGCTGCTGCCGATTTGGTAATCTCTCGTGCAGGTGCAGGTACCATCTCGGAGCTTTGTTTGGTTGGGAAGCCAGCAATCTTGGTTCCATCGCCTAATGTAGCCGAGGATCACCAAACCCAAAACGCCATAGCGCTGGTTAGCAGCGATGCTGCCGTTATGGTGCGCGATGTGGAAGCTCAGGCAAAGCTTATTCCAACGGCCATTGGGCTGCTACAGAATAACGATAGGCTAGTGGTACTAGCCCGTAACATAAAGAAAATGGCACTACCCAACTCGGCACAAATAATTGCCAAGGAGGTAATGAAACTTGTAAAGCAATAACTATTACCATAACAGATAACCAACATGGTATTTTCTAACATACGGCGCGTTTACCTAATTGGTATTGGGGGCATTGGAATGAGTGCTCTGGCTAGGTTCTTTGCCCATCAGGGTAAGGAGGTTTGCGGCTACGACCGTTCGGAGTCGCCGCTTACCAAGGAGCTGGAGGCAGAGGGGATTGGCGTGCACTATACCGATAGCGTTGAGCTTATTCCTGAGGCGTTCCGTATCTCGGCCGAGCATGTGCTGGTTATCTACACCCCTGCGGTTCCCAAAAATCATACGGAGCTAAACTTTTTCCAAAGTAGCGGGTACACAGTGGTGAAAAGGGCGGCTGCTCTTGGTGTTGCTGCAGAGTCCATGCGTACAGCCGCTGTGGCTGGAACTCATGGCAAAACATCAACCTCAACCATGTTGGCTCACTTACTTTGCCAAACAGCAGGTGGATGCGATGCCTTTTTGGGCGGCATTTCCAGAAACTTTAGCTCCAACCTTGTGCTACAGAACAGGGGCGAGGACAGACTGGTTGTTGAGGCCGATGAGTTCGATCGCAGCTTCCTGTCCCTTTACCCAGAGCTGGCCATTGTTACCTCTACCGATGCCGATCATCTGGATATTTACGGCTCACACGCTGAGGTTGTTGATGCGTTCCGCGCCTTTATGTCGCAGGTTAAGGAGGGTGGTATTGCTATCTTAAAAAAGGAGGTTGCCTACCTTGCGGAAAGCACAAAGGCTAGGGTGTTTACCTACTCGCTAACAGAGCAAGCCGACTTTACAGTAAGCAATCTAACCATTAAGGATGGGTTTTACCACTTTAACATAAATAGCCCGGTAGGCGTTTTCCCCGATCTTATGCTGGGTATACCCGGTAAATACAATGTGGAGAACGCTCTGGCGGCATCAGCTGCAGCAATCCTTTGGGGTATATCGGCCCATGAGCTGCGCCGTGGCCTTGAATCGTTTGCTGGCGTTCAGCGTAGGTTCGATGTGCGGTTTAGGGACGAGAAAACCATTTTTATTGATGATTACGCCCATCATCCACAAGAGCTGTGGGCAGCAATTACATCGGTACGGGAGCTGTTCCCTAAGAAGAGGATAACAGGAGTTTTTCAGCCACACCTGTTTACACGTACCCGCGATTTTGCAGAGGATTTTGCTCGTAGCCTCGATTTGCTAGACGAGGTAGTACTACTTGAGGTTTACCCAGCACGGGAGCTACCCATAGAGGGCATATCGTCCCAAACCATAAAAAACCTGATGCGCAACCAACAGGTGACCATATGCCCTAAGGAGCAGCTGGTGGAAACGCTGCACTCTATGAACCCAGAGGTACTAATAACCATGGGGGCTGGCGATATTGATAGGCTTGTTAATCCTATTGCCGAAATGTTAAAAACAAGGAACTAATGAAGCGTTGGCAAAAAATAACAATTAACGTTACCAAATGGTTAGTGCTGCTGGTTTACCTTGCAGTTGCGCTAGCTTTTGCTTCAAGCAAAAGGGCCGATTTGGTTTGTAAGTCGGTTGATGTTGTTATTGCCGATAGCCTAGAGAATGGATTTGTTACCAAGCGCGATGTTATGCGACTGTTCCAAGGTAAGGATGCCAATCCTGTTGGTAAACCTTTGAATAAGATTAATACGTTGGAGCTGGAGGAGCGTCTTGCAAAGTTCAACTCCATTCGCGATGCTCAGGTTTATAAAACTATCGACGAGAAGCTGGTCGTTCGTATAGAGCAGCGCAAGCCTCAGGTTCGTATAATAAATAGGTATGGGCAGAGCTACTATATAGACGATAAGGCAACCATAATGCCGCTATCGCCTAATTACACGGCCCACGTGCTGGTAATAAATGGCCATATAACCGAACCATTTGAACCAACATACAACACCAATATATTAACTTGGAAGGGGAATAGCGAGGGCGATGCGCAGCCGCTTATAAACAGGCTTTACGACTTTGCCCAGTTTATTCTAACCGATAAGTTTTGGCGCGCCCAAATTGCCCAAGTTTATGTTGGTGGTGTAAATGAAATTGAACTTGTTCCCCGTGTGGGTTCACATATAGTTTTACTTGGAAGTCTCGATAACTACGAGGAGAAGTTGGAAAACCTAAAGGTTTTCTACGAAAAAGCTCTCCCTGCCGAGGGATGGAACAAGTACAAGCTAATTAACCTTAAGTATAGCAATCAGATAATTTGTACAAAAAAATAATATCATGGCACATAAGAGCGAATACGTAGCCGCAATTGACCTAGGCACAACAAAAATTGTAACAATAGTTGGTCGCAAGAACAACAACGGAAAGCTTCAAGTGGTAGCCTATAGCAAAGCACCATCGGTTGGTATTAAGCGTGGTGTTGTGCTTAACATTGAGGAGACCGTTAATGCAATTCAGCGTACCGTTGAGGAGGTTCAGATGAAGTCGGGAGTGGTATTTGGCGATGTATTCGTTGGAATTGCGGGTCAGCATATTCGGAGTATTCGCAACCGTGGCTACATTAACCGCGATGCTTTCGATAGCGAGATAACCAATGAGGATGTACAGCGCCTTATAGACGATATGCACAAAATACCCATTGAGGTAGGTGAGGAGATTCTACATGTTCTTCCACAAAACTTCATTGTTGATAATGAGGCGGGCGTTCGCAACCCAATTGGGATGTCGGGTCGCCGCTTAGAGGCTAACTTCCACATAGTTATAGGCCAAACCGCATCGGCAAAAAACATAGAGAAGTGCGTAAGCCGCGTTGGCCTTAAGGTTAACGATCTAATTCTTGAGCCCCTAGCATCGGCTGATGCCGTGCTAACCGAGGACGAGAAGGAGGCGGGTGTTGTTCTTGTTGATATTGGAGGTGGCACAACCGATGTGGTTGTTTACTACGATGGCATTGTACGCCATACCGCCGTTATTCCTTTTGGAGGTAACGTAATTACCAACGATATAAAGGAGGGATGCTCAATCCTGCTGCGTCAGGCCGAATCGCTTAAGGTTCAGTTTGGTTCGGCATTGGGCGACCTTGCCCCTGAGGATAAGATTGTTACCATTCCAGGTATCAGCGGTCGCGAGCCCAAGGAGATCTCCTTTAAGAGCTTAGCATACATTATCCAATCGCGCATGGAGGAGATAATCAACTACGTTCACTTTGAGATAGAGAACTCTGGATATGCCGAGAAGCTAAGTGCGGGTATTGTGCTAACTGGAGGTGGCTCATTGCTGCTTCATTTGCCCCAGCTGGTAAAGTTTAAAACTGGATTCGATGTTCGTTTGGGACTTCCCAATGAGTACCTATCAGCCGATAGCCCCGATGAGGTTAACCAACCATCGCTATCAACAGCCATAGGTCTTATTCTAAAGGGCTTTGAAACGGTTGAGCGCTTTGGAGCCGATGAGGAGGAGGAACAGGAACTTGAACCTACCGCCGATGACAAAGAGGAAAAGGCAAAACCAGCAGCAAAGAAGTTACCCTTTAATACAGGTAAGAAATCAAGTTTTATCGATAGCTTTAAAAAGAAGCTTACCGAGATTTTTGAGGAAAACGATAGCGAGATGTAGCACATTGCCGCACAATTTTTCTCTATCAGTCTATTTAAATCTATTACGTTTCACGAATCACGAACATCTAACATAGCAAAACCATGGCCGACGAACTAATAAATTTTGAATTGCCATCCAAACGTTCATCCATAATTAAAGTGGTTGGAGTAGGTGGCGGTGGGGGGAATGCCGTGAATCATATGTTTCAGCTGGGTATAAAGGATGTTGACTTTGTGCTCTGCAATACCGATTCGCAGGCCTTAATTAACAGCCCTGTTGAAGCAAAGATACAGCTAGGCTCTTCGTTAACCGAAGGGCGTGGTGCAGGCAACAAACCCGAAATTGGGCGTCAGGCTGCCATAGAGAATATTCAGGATGTAATTGATGTGCTTGCTGGCGATACCAAAATGGTTTTCGTTACCGCAGGTATGGGTGGAGGCACAGGAACTGGTGCTGCACCCATAATTGCTAAAGCAGCAAAGGAGCTAGGAATACTTACTGTTGCCATTGTTACCATCCCGTTTAAGAATGAGGGAAAGCGACGTATAGCCCAAGCCGTTGAGGGTATAAATGAGCTGGAGAGCCATGTGGACTCGTTGCTGGTTATTAACAACGAGAAGATTCGTGAGATGTACGGGGACCTTAAGCTTTCCGATGCCTTTTCCCGTGCCGATGATGTTTTGGCCATTGCCGCCAAGGGTATTGCCGAAATTATTACCGTTCACGGCTATATAAATGTTGACTTTGCCGATGTTGAAACCGTGATGACCAACAGCGGTGTTGCCATCATGGGTTCGGCTCGTTCATCGGGGCCAAACAGAGCCATAGAGGCTGTTACCGCCGCGCTCTCGTCGCCGTTACTTAACAATAACGACATATCGGGTGCGCGTAACATCCTGCTTAATATCACCTCTGGATCAGAGGAGATTACCATGGATGAGGTAGGCCAAATTACCGATTACATTCAGGCTGCTGCGGGCGAGGATGCCGACCTTATTTGGGGTAACGGAAACGATTCTAGTCTTGGCGAGGAGCTTAATGTTACCGTTATTGCAACAGGCTTTGGCACTAATAGCATACCAGAGCTGTATGCAACCCGTAAAAAGGTTGACGTTATTCCGCTAGATGGGCATAAATCGGAGAACAGAGTGGTTAAGCAGCCCTTCTTTGAGGTTAAGGATAAGCCATCGGTAAAAAAGGAGCGTGGCGACGATAAGCAGCAGAGGGTTATTGAGTTTGATTTAACCCCTTCTCGCGACCCATTTGCTAAGCCATCTCCCGCTGCATCGGCTGAGCCAGAGTTTGTGGTTAAAACCACTAAGCCCGAGCCCGTTGCGCAGCGCCCAGCAAAAGCTACAGGTTCAAAACCTGCTGCACCGCTGGCTACGCCTCGTTCAAATATCGACCAAATGGAGAAAATTCCAGCCTATGTACGTAATAATATCAAGTTGGATCAGGTAGATCACTCGCGTAATCCTAACGTGTCGAGGTACACCTTGTCCGATGATGATGGCGAGATTACCCTGCGCAGCGATAATGCTTACCTGCACGACAACGTTGACTAGAATAAACAGATGTTAGAAACAAGAAACTAGACGTTAGATACTAGATACTAGACACCAAACACTAAACACCAAGAAGCCATGTCACTAGAAGAACGCATAAACTCCGAGATAAAATCAGCCATGATGGCTAAAGAAAAAGTGCGCCTTGAGGCCTTGCGTGCAATAAAAAGTGCCATTCTTTTGGCCAAAACCGAAAAGGGCGGCTCCGATGTTCTAACCCAAGAGGCAGAGCTAAAGCTGCTTCAGAAGCAGCATAAGCAGCGTAAGGAATCGGCAGAGATATTTGCACAGCAGAATCGCCCAGAACTAGCCGAAAAGGAGCTTGCCGAGGCTGCAGTTATAGAAGAGTTCCTACCCAAGATGCTTACGGACGAGGAGTTAACCCAACAGGTAAAAGCCATAATTGAGCAGGTTGGCGCAAAAGCCCCATCCGACATGGGCAAGGTTATGGGCGTTGCTTCCAAGCAGCTTGCAGGTAAGGCCGATGGCAAAGCCATATCGGAAAAGGTTAAGGCACTATTGGCTGCTATGTAGATAACTAAGCCTGTATAATAATAAAATCGCCTCCAATTAATACTATTGGAGGCGATTCTAGTTTTAGGCAGAACAACTTATTTCATATACCCGTTAATTGGGCCATAGGCATGGTAAAAGCCCGTTAGCATAACTGTGTTAACATCGGCGGGGCTATTGGCAATGCCCTTACTTACAAGGTACTCTCCAATTTCATTGGCCTTAATAAGGTAGCTTTTTGCTATGCTGGCACCCATGGTGTTCATCGTTTTTAATTCGGCAAAGTAGCTGGTAAGCAAGGTCTCCTTTTCTGGGCTAAAGTTTACCGCTTTCCACGGTTGGAGCGATGCTGGGTAGGCACCAATTCTCTCCATGCATTGCTGCTCAATAAGCTGCACATCAATATAGCTTCTTGTTTGGGTGTTGTAAACGGCAACTATTTGTCCCTTTTCGTACTTAAAAATACCGTCCTTTTGCGATCCATTGGAGAATTGACCACCTTTTACTCCCTGTTCTATTAAAGTGTCTAGGTAGTTGCTGTGCAGGCGTTCGTCAAGGAAATAGGGCTGCATTACACTTAGTATGTAGGAGCACACATCAACACCAACATAGTCGAGTAACTGGAATATCCCCATTGGGCGAATAAGGAAATCCTGAGTAATCTTATTAATGGTGTAGATAGCCTCAACCATTGGCATGCTTTCGGCAAGTTTTTCGCTCTCCTGTATGCCGTATATGGCATCGCGCATAAAGTGCCCGTTACCAATAAATCCTGCAAAATCATTGGATGGAACAGCTATCTTTTTTAGATTCTTTATGTAGGTTGTGGCAAAGTCAAGCACCTCATCGGGGGTGTTGTTGGCTTTAATAACTTCAACCAGTTTTTGAATGGCTGGAGGGTTGTAAAAGTGAACGCCAAGAATTCTTCCGTTTAGGTTGGCATCGGTATTCAGCTTGTTAATGGGTATGGAAGAGGTGTTTGTGAAAAACCATGGTTTATTGGGGTTGTTCTCATCAATCTGCTTAAAAATCTTAACCTTAAGGGCAGGATCCTCTTTAATAACCTCAATTATTAGGTTCGATTTGTAGGTTTCCTCCAGCGATGTTACTGGCTTAATAATAGCCATTACATCGGCAACGTACTGGTTCACGTAGTCCGCATCGGTAACAAGGGTTGGCCTGTTAAGGTAAAGCGCTTTTATTAAATCTACCTTCTTTTCGGCAGCTTTGGTAACTTGGGTTTTCACATACTCCAAAAGCCCTTGTAGCCCCTCTGCCGATACATCCATAGCAACTAGTTCAAATCGTGTGGCTTTGTTCTCGGGTTTTAGGCTAAGGTTCGCCATTTCCATTGCGGTGAGCAAAAGGATACCGCTACCCATTTTACCAGCTGCACCTAGTATGGCAACATTACTTAAACGTTCGCTGTAGTTCATAATATTAGGGTGTGTTTGTTATTTATTTTGTGTATAATGTTATTAGTGACTACCAAACAGGCTTTTGCTTGGCCAAAAATGCTTTCATTCCAACTTCGCCCTCATTCCTAAAAAGAGAACCAAACTCCTTGGCTTCAAGTTTCTGTCCGTCATCAAAAGGCATATTTAGGCCATCGCGTATTACCTTTTTAGCAAGTTTTATTGCTTTAGGTCCCTTGGATAGAATGTTGGCTGCTGTTTTTGTTGCTGTTTCAAGAAGTTGGTTGGGTTCAACAACTTTTTGCACAAGCCCCATTCTAAAAGCCTCTTGCGCAGTAATCATTTCTGCAGTTAGTATAAGGTACATGGCATTGGCTTTACCTATAAGCCTTGCCATGCGCTGTGTGCCTCCATAGCCTGGTATTATGCCAAGGTTAACCTCTGGCTGCCCAAAAACGGCATTTGTACTGGCAATTCTGAAATCGCAGGCCATGGCTAGCTCGCAACCACCTCCTAATGCATATCCGTTAACCGCTGCAATAGTTGGAATATCTAGGCGCTCAATTTTGTTAAAAATACTTTGCCCTAATAGAGAGAACCGTTCGCCCTCTTCTTGGGATTTATCGGCCATTTCGGTAATATCGGCACCTGCAACAAAGGCTTTCCCTGCTCCCGTAATAATAAGGAGTTTCGCTTCGGTAGGAAGATTGGTTAGCAGATGATCCATCTCTTCAAAAAACCGCGTGTTAAGGGCGTTCATTGCCTTTTCCCTGGTAATGGTTACGGTTAGTATGCCCTCGGTAAGGTCGGTTTTCAGAATTGTGTATTCCATATACTTGTGCTTATTTAGGTTTAAATCAGGTGTATCGGTCAAACGTTTAACACAGCAAAACAAGATACTAAAGTAGCCCTTTTTTGACAAGTGGAATAGGCATTTTGTCTATTATAATACATAGCAACATATTAAGGTAAAGTAGCCATAGTTGCTTTGTGCCTATGATTTATTCCATTACATCAGTTGGAATATTTGTGCTTGTTCTAGTTCATGCGTTATTCGCTAGTTTACCTTTCACTTTATCGCACATTAAGGATCAATTGGTTTGATTAAGCAAAAAAAACATCTATCCAATTTAAATTTGTAATCAAAAGATGCCGTAGATTTGTACCCTATTGCATAGGTAAAATGTTTATCTTAGTAAGTCAATATTTTTTGCTTATTTTCTGGCAAGGCTTTAACACAATAGCAACATAAGGTACATTTTTATTATGGACAAGAATCAAATACGTGAGACCATTGCCCGCAGGGCTGCTTTAGAGCTAAAGGATGGCGACTTGGTTAACCTTGGAATTGGTTTGCCAACAGCAATTCCAGAGTATATTCCCCAAGGGGTAAGCGTTATTCTACAGAGTGAGAACGGTTTAATTGGACTTGGTCCAAGCCCAACTCCCGACAACGTAAACAAGGATTTTATTAACGCAGGTGGTGGTCATGTAACCCTTGTTCCAGGCGGTTCTAGCTTTGATAGTGCTACTTCTTTTGGCATAATTAGGGGTGGTCACGTTAATGTTACCTTTTTAGGCGCTTTGCAGGTTGATGAAAAAGGAAACCTTGCAAATTGGATGATTCCTGGCAAAATGACCCCAGGTATGGGTGGTGCAATGGATCTTTTAGTTGGTGCCAAAAAGGTAATCCTTACCATGGAGCACACCGCAAAGGGTAATCATAAGATTTTGGTGGAGTGTAACCTGCCGCTAACTGCAGCTGGCCGCGTTCAGCGCATTATTACCGAGATGGGTGTTATGGATGTTACCCCACAAGGTATAGAACTGGTAGAAATCAACCCAGAATTCTCCGTAGATCAGGTTCAAGCGGCTACTGGAGCTAAGCTAATAGTATCACCCAACCTAAAACCAATGTTACAGTAAACCAACGTAAAGCTATGAGTAAAGTATATATTGTTGCAGCAAAACGTACTGCTATTGGAAAATTCCTAGGTACAATTGCTAATGTTCCTGCGGCCGATTTGGCAGCTACCGTTATTAAGAATATCCTAACGGAGACAAAGGTTGACCCAGCAAAAATCGATGAGGTTATTGTTGGTAATATTCTTATGGCCGGACAAAAGCAGGGTGTTGCTCGTCAGGCTTCCATTAAGGCTGGAATACCACAAGAAGTGCCTGCGTATGGTCTTAACATGATTTGTGGTAGCGGCATGAAATCTGTTATTAACGCCGTAGCCAGCATCAAAGCAGGCGAGGCAAACCTTATTCTAGCCGGAGGAACAGAGTCGATGTCGGGTGCTGGTTTTGTAATGCACGGAACCGTACGTAACGGTCAAAAAATGGGCGACATGACCATTCTTGACCACATGGTTACCGATGGTTTAACCGATGCGTTCCAAGGATACCACATGGGTATTACCGCAGAGAATATTGCGGCAAAGTACAGCATTACCCGCCAGGAGCAGGATGCTTTTGCCTACGCATCGCAGCAAAAGGCTGCAGCTGCAATTGATGCTGGTAAGTTTAAAGGTGAGATTGTTCCTGTTGAGATAGTTACCAAAAAGGAAACCATTGTTTTTGATACCGATGAGTTTGTAAACCGCTCAACCAACGTGGAGAAGCTTGGTGTTCTTCGTCCTGCATTTAAAAAGGATGGAACCGTAACCGCGGGTAACGCATCGGGTATTAACGATGGCGCATCGTTTATTCTTGTTGCATCGGAGCAAGCCGTTGCCGAATATGGTCTTACCCCACTGGCCGAGGTTGTTGCTACTGGTCAGGGTGGCGTTGACCCTGCAATTATGGGTATGGGGCCCGTTCCTGCCATTGCCAATGCGCTTAAAAAAGCTGGCATGAAGCTTTCGGACATCGAGGTTCTTGAGCTTAACGAGGCATTTGCGGCTCAGTCTCTGGGCGTAATTAAGCAGCTTTGCGAGGATCATGGAGTTAACGCCGATTGGTTCAACAAGGTATGCAACATTAATGGTGGCGCCATTGCTCTTGGTCATCCCATTGGGGCATCGGGCAACCGTATTACCGTTAGCCTTATTCACGAGATGAAGCGTAGCGGCAAAAAGTTTGGCATGGCCTCTCTTTGTATAGGTGGTGGCATGGGGACTGCTGTTATTCTAAAAAACGTATAGTAATTTGATATAGTGCACATTAGTGTGCTTTGTAATCCAGTATGTTGAACAACATACTGGATTTTTTATTTTCGCAGCGGCATTTTCGTGCCAAAAAATTCTTGAAGGCTCTCCATGAGCTAAGAAACAGGACAGTGTCCTGATACGGTACACCCCCCAAATCTCTTTTTGTCCCTTTTTCTAACATCAAAGGGCTAGTTATACCCAACAAGAATCCCTGTGTGTCGTGTAATATTCAGTATATCAGTGTGTATTGTCTTTTGGAATGGCTGTTGTTAATATGCTAACATATACGCAAACTTTCGCAACGCAATGGTTAGCGTGGTAACATAAGTTGAGAGTAGTAAGGATTTGTGGAGTTTTGCAGTAAGGAGTTAAATTGCATCGATTGGTATTTAGGCGGAAACGCTTTAACGGAATAGTAAACGTTTTAAAATAAGTAAAAATGACAAGCGAACAGTACATTGAGAGTCTAAGGAAGATGAACCTTAAGGTTTACCTCTTTGGAAAGCTAATTGAGAATCCTGTTGATCATCCAATGATCCGTCCATCAATGAACTCTGTGGCGATGACCTACAAGCTAGCTGAAATGGATGAGTACAAGGACTTGATGACTGCAAAATCCAACCTTACAGGCAAAACGGTTAACCGTTTTTGCCATCTTCACCAGAGCACCGAGGACTTGGTGAAAAAGGTTAAAATGCAGCGCCTTCTTGGTCAGAAAACTGCCGCTTGTTTCCAGCGCTGCGTTGGAATGGATGCCTTTAACGCTATCTACTCAACTACTTTTGAGATTGATGAGAAGCATGGTACCGAGTACCATAAGCGCTTTGTTGATTACCTAAAATTTGTACAGGATAACGACCTTACTGTTGATGGCGCGATGACCGACCCTAAGGGCGACCGTGGGTTGTCTCCATCGCAGCAGTCGGATCCCGATATGTACGTTCGTATTGTTGAGGAGCGTGCCGATGGTATTGTGGTGCGTGGCGCAAAGGCTCACCAAACGGGTGCGGTTAACTCTCACGAGCACCTTATTATGCCAACCATTGCTATGAAGGAGGAGGACAAGGACTACGCTGTTTCGTTCGCTGTTCCTTCCGATGCCGAGGGCGTATTTATGATTTACGGTCGCCAATCGTGCGATACCCGCAAAATGGAGGAGGGTGCCGATATCGACGTTGGAAACTCACAGTTTGGTGGTCATGAGGCGTTGGTGATTTTTGAGGATGTGTTTGTACCCTGGAACCGTGTGTTCCTTTGCAAGGAGTACGAGTTTGCTGGGATGATGGTTGAGCGCTTTGCTGGCTATCACCGTCAGTCGTACGGTGGATGTAAAGTGGGTGTGGGCGACGTGCTAATTGGCGCATCGGCTCTTGCTGCCGACTATAATGGCGCTGCAAAGGCTAGCCACATTAAGGATAAGCTAATTGAGATGACCCACCTTAACGAAACCCTTTACTCTTGCGGTATAGCATGCTCATGCGAGGGACAGAAAACTAAGGCTGGCAACTACCAAATAGACCTTTTGCTGGCTAACGTTTGCAAGCAAAACGTAACCCGTTTCCCTTATGAGATTGCTCGCCTTGCTGAGGATATTGCTGGTGGTATTATGGTTACCATGCCATCGGAAGCCGATTATAAGGACGAGAAGATTGGCAAGTACGTTCATAAGTATATTCAGGGTGTTGATAGCGTTGATACAGAGAACCGTATGCGCGTGCTTCGCCTAATTGAGAACATGACTCTTGGTACTGCTGCGGTAGGTTACAGAACCGAATCTCTTCATGGAGCCGGTTCGCCTCAAGCTCAGCGCATTATGATTGCTCGTCAGGGTAATATTGAGGGCAAAAAGCAGCTGGCAAAGGCTATTGCTAAGGTTGACGAGAGCAAGAATAAAACCAAGAAGTAACAACATCGTTCTGCGATAACTCTCTATATATCAAGGGGGCAGGTTAATTGCTCATCGTGTTGGAAAAGCTGCCCCCTTCCCTTTTACTTCAAGAACTTAATAACGGCTACTAGTAAGCAGCCATTCAACTACTTATTGACTTTTACAACCACGCAACATGGATTGGAGAGCAACATATACAAGTAAGATTACCACTGCCGAGGAGGCCATTAAGGCCATAAAAAGCAACAGCAGGGTGGTACTAGGGCATGCCGCAGGAATTCCGGTTGACACTGTTAGGGCATTGGTTGCCGCAAAGGATAGCTACAAGAATGTGGAAATTGTGCACATGTACTGCCTTGGCGCTGGCGAATACCTTACCAAGGAGATGGAGGGACACTTTAGGCACAACGCCCTTTTTGTTGGAGGAAATGCACGCAAGGCGATTGAGGAGCGTAGGGCCGATTATACTCCGTGCTTTTTTCACGAGATACCCCGATTGTTTACCAATGGCTCATTGGATGCCGATGTTGCGCTAATCCAGGTATCGCGCCCCAACGAGGAGGGATACTGCAGCTTTGGCGTATCGAGCGACTATACCAAGCCTGCTGCCCATGCTGCAAAAATAGTTATTGCCGAGGTGAATGAGCATATGCCTTTTATTGGTGGCGATAACCAGATTCATGTATCGGAGCTGGACTATGTTGTAGAAACCTCTAATCCGCTATACGAACTACCTCTTCCTGTTATTGGCGATGTTGAGCGTGCAATTGGCGAGCATTGCGCCAGCCTTATTGAGGATGGTTCTACCCTACAGCTTGGTATTGGTTCTATACCCGATGCTGTGCTTATGTTTATGAAGGATAAGAAGCGCCTAGGAATTCACACAGAGATGTTCTCCGATGGTGTTCTGGATCTGGTTGAGCAGGGTGTAATAACTGGCGAGGACAAATCGTTACACAAGGGTAAGATGGTTGCCACATTCCTTATGGGAACTAAGCGCCTTTACGATTTTGTGAATAACAACCCCAATGTGCTCATGTTCCCTGCCGATTACGTTAACCATCCTGCGGTTATTTGTCAGAACCATAAAATGGTATCAATCAACTCCTGTGTTGAGGTGGATTTAATGGGTCAGGTTGTTTCGGAAGCAATTGGCCTTAAGCAGATTAGTGGCGTTGGGGGACAGGTTGATTACGTGCGCGGAACCAGCATGGCAAAGGATGGTAAGTCCATAATTGCAGTCCCATCAACAGCAGCCAAAGGAACCGTATCGCGCATAGTGCCATTCCTTGCCGAAGGAGCAGCCGTAACAACTTCTCGTAACGATGTGGACTATATAGTAACCGAGTATGGTATTGCTCACTTACGTGGCAAAACCCTTAGGCAGCGTGCCGAGAGCTTAATTGCCATTGCGCACCCAAGCTTTAGGGCAATGCTTACCGAGGAGTTTAACAAGAGATTTTAGCGTTGAGTAGTAACCAGATATTAGGAGGACAAAAAATTGCAACTGTTTAAATTAAAATCAAGGCTAAGCAAGTTCGACACGTTTGCCGAGTTTGCTGCAGAGTTTAACCTCTCTGCTCAGGATTTGGTAATTACCAACGAGTTCCTTTTCCAACCTTTTATGAAGGGCCTTAACCTTGGCTGCACCTTTGTGTTTCAGGAGAAGTACGGTGTGGGCGAGCCTTCGGACGAGATGATGAACGCCATTCTTACCGATGTAAAAAAGGTTAGCTACAACCGTGTGGTAGCAGTAGGCGGTGGTACCGTAATTGATATCGCCAAGCTATTTGTGCTAAAAGGAGTAAACAATGTAGTTGATGCTTTTGAGCGCACCATACCTATTGTAAAGGAGAAGCAGTTGGTTATTATTCCTACTACTTGTGGTACAGGTAGCGAGGTTACCAACATCTCCATCGCAGAGCTAAAGAGCAAGCACACCAAAATGGGCTTAGCCGATGATCAGCTTCTTGCCGACGATGCGGTAATTATTCCTGAGCTGCTAAAGGGGCTACCCTATAAGTTCTACGTGTATAGTGCCATTGATGCGCTTATTCACGCTGTAGAGTCTTATGTATCACCAAAGTCTAACATCTACACCAAAATATATTGCCGCTCGGCCGTTGAGATTATCCTTGATGTGTTCAAAGCCATCGTGGAGAAAGGTCCCGATTATCGTTTTGAGCGCCTAGAGGATATGCTTGTGGCCAGCAACTTTGCAGGTATTGCATTTGGAAATACCGGAGTTGGTGCGGTTCACGCGCTATCGTATCCACTTGGTGGTACCTACCATGTACCTCATGGCGAGGCTAACTACCAGTTCTTTACTGCAGTGTTTGAGTGCTATTACAAGAAGAACCCTAATGGCACAATAAAAGAGGTTAATGCGCTTCTTGCAAATGCTCTTAGCACTACAGAGGATAAGGTTTACGTTGAGCTAGATAACCTGTTAGGCAAGCTGCTTAACAAGAATCAGCTACGTACCTATGGCATGAAACCCGAGGAGGTTGAACTTTTCACGGACAGCGTACTTCAAAAGCAAGGTCGTTTACTTGCCAACAACTACGTTGAGCTATCGCGCGAAGAGATACGTGCCATTTTTCAATCACTTTACTAGTCAATAACAAAACAACCGGATTAATACATAAAACCATGACAATAGCTGAACTTTTAGTAAGAGCAAGAGTAGCTCAGGTGAAGTTCGAAAGGGATTTCAACCAAGAACAAGTTGACCTAATCGTAAAAGAGGTTGCAAAAACCATTTATGACAATGCAGAAACCCTTTCTCGCATTGCGGTTGATGAAACCGAAATGGGTGTGTATGAGGATAAAGTAGCAAAGTGCAAAGGCAAATCAAAGGGTGTATGGTACGATTTGCGCGGTAAACGCTCAATGGGCGTAATTAGCCACGATCCTATAACCAACCTAATCGAGATTGCTAAGCCAATTGGCGTTGTTGCTGGTATTACCCCAATGACCAACCCTGTGGTTACCCCAATGTCAAAAATTATGTTTGCAATCAAAACTAAGAATGCCATAATTATTGCGCCACACCCAAAAGCACGCCGCTGCTCTGGTCTTACCGTTGAGCTAATCAACAAGGCAATTGCCAAGTTCAATGTTCCAGAAGGACTTGTTCAGATTATTGATGAGCCTTCTATTGAGAAAACTCAGGAGCTAATGAAGGCTTGCGACGTTGTTGTTGCAACTGGTGGTATGCCTATGGTAAAGTCTGCGTACTCATCGGGGAAGCCTTCATACGGTGTTGGGGCTGGTAACGTACAGGTTATTCTAGACCGCAACATCAACTTTACCGAGGCTGCAGAAAAGGTGGTAAAGGGAAGAACCTTTGATAACGGAATTATCTGCTCTGGCGAGCAAAGCTTTATTTACCACAAGGATGATCGCGCAGCTGTAATGGCAGCCTTCACTGCAAGTGGTGCTTACATTGTGCCAGAAACAGACCGCGAGAAGGTAATCAGCGCTATTTTTGAAGATGGTCACATTGCTCGCGATATCGTAGGTCAATTCCCTAGCGTAATCGCAAAAAAGGCTGGTATCTCTATTCCAGAAAACACCAAGGTTCTTGTTGTTGAGGCTCATGGCTATGGCAACGCGGATATCATCAGCAAAGAGAAGATGTGCCCAGTACTTGCTGCATTCCCATACAGCACTATTGACGAGGCTATTACCATTGCAAAAACAAACCTTGAGCTAGAGGGGAACGGCCACACTGCCGGTATTCACTCAAACACTCAGGAGCATGTTATCAAGGCTGCAAGCGCAATCTCTGTATCTCGCTTCATTGTTAACGCTCCATGTGCAACCACCGCAGGAGGATCAATCCAAAATGGATTGGCCTTTACCAACACCTTAGGCTGTGGTAGCTGGGGGAACAACTCAATATCAGAGAACTTCACCTATAAGCACTTGCTAAACATTACCCGTGTGGCATCGCTTTCTCCAAAGGTAGAAGTGCCATCTGATGAGGCAATTTGGAACTAGAACAATTCGCAACGCATAGCGTTTAGTTTATCATAACACTAGAAATGTTTAACAGCATTTCTAGTGTTATTTAAAAAACAATTATAACGTTTTTGTTTTTTAGGCTATATATTTGCGCGAATTAACTATCTATACGAGTGTTTTAATTACAGATTATTACAAAACAACGATAATAACCGATGGATTTCAGCTTAACAAAACAGCAGCAGCTATTTTTGCAGATGATTAGGGAATTTGCTGAGAAAGAAGTAAAGCCCCTTGCTGCAGAAATCGATGAGCAGGAGCGTTTCCCTATGGAAACGGTTGAGAAGATGGCAAAAATTGGAATAATGGGTATTCCCGTTCCAACCCAATATGGTGGCGCTGGCGGAAGTAACCTTATGTATTCCATTGCAGTAGAGGAGCTCTCGGCTGCGTGTGCTACTACTGGTGTAGTTGTATCAGCGCACACTTCGCTTTGCGTAGCTCCAATTCTAGAGCATGGTACTGAGGAACAAAAACAGAAGTACCTTCCAAAACTTGCCACTGGTGAGTGGATTGGTGCTTTTGGTTTAACCGAGCCAAACGCCGGTACCGATGCTTCGGCACAGCAAACCACTGCCGTGCTAGACGGTGATAACTACATTATTAATGGCTCAAAGATTTTTATTACAAACGCAGAGTACGCTCACGTTTACATTGTGTTTGCAATGACCGATAAATCTCAGGGCGTAAAGGGCATTACCGCTTTCATTATGGAGAAGGGTACCCCAGGCTTTACCTTTGGTAAGAAGGAGAAGAAGCTGGGTATTCGCGGTAGCGCAACCTCTGAGCTAATTTTCGAAAACTGTGTAATACCAAAAGAGAACCTACTTGGTAAAGTTGGTGGTGGCTTTGGTATTGCCATGAAAACCCTTGATGGTGGTCGTGTTGGTATTGCCGCACAAGCACTTGGTATATCTCAAGGCGCAATGAACGAGACAGTTAAATACATTAAGGAGCGCAAGCAGTTTGGAAAGCCTCTTTCGGCATTTCAGAATACCCAGTTCCAGCTAGCCGATCTTCAAACCCGTGTTGTTGCGGCTCGTTTGCTAGTGCGTCAGGCTGCTTACAAAAAGGATCAGGGTGTACCTTACTCTGCCGATGCTGCAATGGCTAAGCTATATGCCGCTGAAACAGCAATGGAGGTTACCAGCAAAGCAATTCAGTTCCACGGTGGTTACGGTTATACCCGTGAGTACCCTGTAGAGCGTATGCTTCGCGATGCTAAGATTACCGAGATCTACGAAGGTACATCAGAGGTACAGCGCATGGTAATTTCTGCAGCTCTGTTAAAATAATTCATTAGCCTTACCGAACTATCAAGATACACTGTTATGAAGATTGTAGTTTGCATTAAGCAAGTTCCCGATACAACCGAAATAAAGATAAACCCTACCACGGGTACACTAATTCGCGATGGCGTTCCAAGTATCATCAACCCCGACGATAAGGCGGGTCTTGAGCTTGCGCTAACCCTAAAGGATAAGTTCAACGCGCACATCACCGTTATTACCATGGGGCCAGCACAAGCCGATGCTGTGCTTCGCGAGGCCTTTGCTATGGGTGTTGACCGCGCCATTCACCTTACCGACCGCAAGTTTGCTGGTGCCGATACCCTTGCTACCTCTCATGCTTTGGCAGGAGCGTTACGCAAGTTGGAGTTCGACCTTCTTGTAACTGGTCGTCAGGCTATTGATGGCGATACCGCACAGGTTGGCCCTCAGATTGCTGAGCACCTAGACCTACCACAGGTATCGTACCTTGAGCACCTTGAGTACGATGGAAAGAAAACCTTTACCATTAAGCGTGCTACCGAAGATGGTTACGAAATGCTTGAGGTTGATGGCCCATGCGTAGTTACCGTTCTTTCTGGTGCATACAAGCCACGCTACATGAACGTTAGGGGAATTGTTGAGGCTTATAGCCGCGAGGTTGAGATGTGGGGCTTTGAGCAGATTGAGGTTGATGAGAAGAGACTTGGACTAAAAGGCTCTCCAACCCGTGTACACAAAGCATTCTCGCGTGGAGTTAAGGCTGCTGGCGAGCTTTATGAGGTTGATACCAACGAGGCTGTAGGTATCATCATGAGCAAACTGAAAGAAAAATTCATTATCTAATCAAGACCATGATGGAATTATCTGCATATAAAGGCGTGTTCGTTTTTGTTGAACAGCGCAAAGGTGAAATACAGAACGTTTCGTTGGAGCTAATTGGTAAGGCTCGTGACCTTGCTGAGTCGCTAAACGACAAGGTTTACGCAATGCTTCTTGGCAACAACGTTGCCGATAAGGCTAACACTCTAATTGCTCATGGTGCTGATGTTGTGCTTTGCGCCGATGCTCCTGAGCTTGAGGATTACCTTACCGAACCATATACCCAAGCCGTTTGCCATATCGTAAACGAGTTTAAGCCAAGCATCATCATGATTGGTGCAACAACCATTGGTCGTGACCTAGGTCCTCGCGTTTCTGCTCGTTTAGAGACTGGTCTTACTGCCGATTGTACCAAACTGGAGGTATCAGAAGAGGGCGATTTACTTATGACCCGTCCTGCTTTTGGTGGAAACCTAATGGCTACCATCGTATGTAAGGAGCACCGCCCACAGATGAGCACCGTTCGTCCAGGCGTAATGCGTAGCCTTGCAGCCGATGCATCTCGCAAAGGAGAGACCATTGCCGTTAGCGTACCATTCAAAAAGGAGAAGTTCCGCGTTAAGCTTGTAAAGAGCGTTAAGGAGAAAAAGGATAAGATTGATATTAGCGATGCTAAAATCCTTGTTTCTTGCGGTAGAGGTGTTGGAAATGCGGATGGCTTAAAGCTAGTTTGCGACTTTGCCGAGACCCTAAACGCACAGGTATCAGCTTCTCGTGCAGTGGTTGATGCTGGTTTAATTCCACACGACCGTCAGGTAGGACAAACAGGTAAAACCGTTCGTCCAGACCTATACTTTGCAGTGGGTATCTCTGGTGCAATTCAGCACTTAGCAGGTATGGAGGAGTCCGATTTTATTGTAGCTATCAATAAAGATAAGTACGCTCCAATTTTCCAGGTTGCCGACCTAGGTATTGTTGGCGATGCAAAGCAAATTGTTAAGGCTCTTAACGAGCGTTTAAAGAAATAGCGCACAATGCGTAAAGCGCAAACCCCGAGGGTTTTCCTCGGGGTTTTTATTTAGTTTAGATTGCATAGAAAAGGGTAAGCAATACTTGTGTTGGACACTAGTTGAAACGATTCAACTAGCGCAAATGGAAATGAGAATTCTCGAAAACGATTTCAGAAAAAATACAACATAGGCATTAAACCAAAATAGCTTGGTTAAGTCGTGCCAAAAATCGCTAACATTTTTAAAGAAAAAGTGCGGATAAAATTATATTTTTGCACACTATGGAGTCATATTGTATCCATTTTATTGCAAAATAGTTGCGAGGCTTTTAATTTGACCGTATTATAGGTTTTAATCTTTCAGATTAGAAGACTCGATAAGGATATAAAGAAGTTTTATTCGTCGTTAAACGAAAAAGATTATTGGAATGAAGAATAAGTTTATTTCAGTTGAGCAAGCTGCCGAAATGGTTAAGGATGGCATGACCATTATGATTGGTGGTTTTCTATCGGTAGGTGGGCCCAATGGCATTGTGGCAAGAATTGCAGAGTCGGGTGTGAAAAACCTTACCCTAATTTGCAACGACACCTCTTTCCCCGATAAAGGCTTGGGCGTACTTATTGCCAATAAGCAGGTGAAAAAGGTTATTACCTCACACATTGGTACTAATCCATCAACCATTGAGCAGCTAAATAACGGCGAAGTTGTAGTGGAGTTTAACCCACAAGGAACGCTTGCTGAGCGTATTCGTGCAGCAGGAGCAGGGCTAGGTGGTGTGCTTACCCCAACGGGAATAGGAACCCTTGTTGCCGAAGGCAAACAGATTCTTAATATCGATGGTCGCGACTTTATCCTAGAGAAACCGCTACGTGCCGATATTGCCCTTGTTGGCGCAAGCATCTCCGATAAATTGGGTAACCTTGTTTACAAAGGATCAACCCAAAACTTTAACCCACTTATGGCCACTGCAGCCGATGTTGTTATTGCTGAGGCCGAGGAGGTTGTTGAAACAGGTGCAATTAGCCCTGAGAACGTTAAAACACAGTCAATATTTGTTACATATATCGTTAAAAAGTAAATACATATCATGGATAGCAAGGTAATGATTAGGGTTAGAATGAGCTCTCACGATGCTCATTATGGTGGAAATTTAGTTGATGGTGCTAAAATGCTTCAGCTTTTTGGTGATGTGGCCACAGAACTTCTAATTAGGCACGATGGCGACGAGGGGCTTTTTAAAGCTTACGATGCTGTTGAGTTTATTGCCCCTGTATATGCAGGCGACTATATTGAGGCTGTTGGTGAGATTACCCACGTTGGTAACACATCACGCAAAATGACCTTCGAGGCGCGTAAGGTTATCATCCCAAGAACGGATCTTTCAGAGTCGGCTGCCGATTTCCTAACCGAGCCTATTGTGGTTTGTCGCGCAAGCGGAACCTGTGTTGTTCCTAAGAATTGTCAACGTAAATAATCCCAAACCGATATGGAGAAACTAATTATCACCGCTGCTATTTGCGGCGCAGAGGTAACCAAGGAGCAAAACCCTGCAGTGCCCTACACCGTTGAGGAGATTGTTCGCGAAGCTAAATCGGCTGTTGATGCTGGTGCTGCCATTGTTCACCTTCACGTTCGTCGTGACGATGGTACCCCAACCCAAGACAAGGCTCGCTTTAAGGAGTGTATCGACGCTATCCTAAAGGTATGCCCTGATGTTATTATTATCCCATCAACTGGTGGTGCTGTTGGTATGACCGCTGAGGAGCGCCTACAGCCAACCGAGCTACCCATTGAAATGGCTACCCTTGACTGCGGTACCTGCAACTTTGGCGATGAGGTGTTTGAGAACACCATGCCAATGATGCGTGCCTTTGGAAAGCGCATGATTGAGAATAACATTAAGCCAGAGTACGAGTGCTTTGAAATGGGACATCTTGATACCATCGTAACCATGGCCAGAAAGGGTCAGGTTCCAGGTGCACCAATGCAGTTTAACTTTGTACTTGGCGTACCAGGCTGTACCCCAGCAACAGTAGGTAACCTAGTGTGGTTGGTAAACGCTATTCCTGCCGGTTCAACATGGACCGCAACCGGAATTGGCCGTCATGAGTTTACCCTTGCTGCTCCTGCTATTGCTATGGGTGGACACGTTCGCGTTGGTTTTGAGGATAACCTTTACATTGAGAAGGGTGTACTTGCAAAATCTAACGGTGAGCTGGTTGCTAAAGTTGTTCGCATAGCCAAAGAACTTGGACGGGGAGTAGCAACATCGGCCGAAGCTAGGGAAATTCTAGGTCTTTTTAAAAAATAGTACTAACAACACAATTTATTTTATAAAATGAAAAAGGGAAATAAATACGGAACCCACAGGGTCATTGAGCCAAAAGGTGTTTTGCCACAACCTGCTAATAAAGTTGATAACAACATGGATGAGATTTACGACAACGAAATCCTCATTGATGTACAAACTTTAAATATTGACTCAGCTTCGTTTACCGACATTGAGGCTCGCGCCAATGGCGATCACAAGAAGATTGCCGAAATTATGCTGGATATTGTTGCAAAGCAAGGCAAGCACCGTAATCCATGGACTGGCTCAGGTGGAATGTTGCTGGGAACCGTTGAAAAAATTGGCGATGCTCTTATTGGCAAAACCGACCTAAAGGTTGGCGATAAGATTGCTACTTTGGTTTCCCTTTCACTAACCCCTCTACGTATCGACAAAATTAAGGAAATTCGTGCCGATGTTGATCAAGTTGACATCGATGGTAAGGCTATCCTTTTTGAGAGCGGTATCTACGCTAAGATACCTACCGATATGCCAGAGAAACTAGCTCTTTCTGCTCTTGATGTAGCTGGTGCTCCAGCACAAACCGCAAAGCTTTGCAAACCTGGCGACACCGTGCTAATTATTGGTGCTGGGGGTAAATCGGGTATGCTTTGCTGCTACGAGGCTAAAAAGCGTGTTGGCGTAACTGGTAAGGTTATTGGTATGTGCCACAGCCAAAAATCAACAGAGCGCTTAGAGAAGTTAGGCTTTTGCGACCATGTGTTTGCAGGAAACGCTACCGATCCTGTTGCCATGATCGAAAAAATAGAGAGCCTAACCAATGGCAAATTGGCCGATGTTACCATCAACAACGTAAATATCCCCGATACCGAGATGACCAGTGTCCTTTGCACAAAGAACGATGGTATTGTTTACTTCTTCTCTATGGCAACAAGCTTTACCAAAGCTGCCTTAGGAGCAGAAGGTGTTGGTAGCGACGTAACCATGATTGTTGGTAATGGTTACACTAAGGGACATGCCGAAATCACCCTACAAATACTTCGCGAAAGCGAGTCATTACGTAAGGTGTTCACAGAACTTTACGCTTAGTACATATATTTGTAAAACATAATTTTATATCGATATTTTTAGATGAAGCAGGGATGTAGATACGGAACTCATAGAGTATTGGAGCCAAAGGGAACTTTACCGCAACCAGCACAAAAGCTTGATAACACCATGGAGCTATATGATAACGAGATGCTGATTTCGGTAAAAACGTTGAATATCGATTCTGCCAGTTTTACCCAAATAAAAACGGCTTGCAATGGTGATGTAGATCTTATGGCTAAAATGATTACCAGCATTGTGGCTGAGCGGGGCAAAATGCAGAATCCAGTTACCGGTTCTGGCGGAATGCTTATAGGAACAGTTAAGGCTATTGGCCCTAACTTTCCTGCTGTGGGTGTAAAGGTAGGAGATACTATTGCTACGCTGGTTTCGCTTTCGCTTACTCCGCTAAAAATTCACAAAATCATTAGCATTAATGCCAAGAATGATCAAGTGGATGTTGAGGCTGAGGCAATACTTTTTGAGAGCGGTATTTACGCTGTTCTTCCCAATGATATACCCGAAAAACTGGCTCTGGCAGCGCTTGACGTTGCTGGAGCCCCAGCCCAAGTGAACCGTTTGGTTAAGGAGGGCGATACGGTTTGTGTAATTGGAGGTGGTGGTAAGTCTGGTGTACTTTGCTGCTACCAAGCAATGCAGAACACCACACGTACCGGAAATGTAATTGTGGTGGAGTACTCAGAGGAGAATGCCCGCCGAATCTCAGAGATGAAGTTGGCCGACCATGTTATTATTGCTGATGCAACAAACGTAATGGACGTTTACAATAAGGTTACTGCCATTACAGGCCCAAGGGGCTGCGATGTGGTTATCAACAATGTAAACGTGCCCAATACCGAAATGACATCTATTCTTATTACAAAGGGTAATGGTAGCGTTTACTTCTTCTCTATGGCTACCAACTTTACCAAGGCAGCGCTGGGAGCCGAGGGGGTTGGTAAGGATATTAACCTAATTGTAGGAAATGGTTATGCTAAGGGACACGCTGACCTTACACTTAGCATAATTCGTGAATCAGAGGAAATTCGTAATCTATTTAATAAGCTTTATGTTTAAGATTGAGGAAAAGAGCAGGCGCAAGGAGTTTTTCCCTAATGTGTCTGATAGCGATTGGAACGATTGGAAGTGGCAAGTTCGCAACCGTATCGAAACCCTAGAGGAGCTTAAGAAGTACATTAAGCTAACCGCCGAAGAGGAGGAGGGCGTACGCAAGTCGCTTCAAACCCTTCGTATGGCTATTACCCCATACTACTTGTCGCTTATTAACCCTAACGATGCTAACTGTCCCGTTAGAAAGCAGGCAATCCCTTCAATTTCTGAAACCTTTACCTCTACAGCCGACCTATTGGACCCGCTTCACGAGGACGAGGATTCACCTGTACCAGGGTTAACCCACAGGTATCCAGACAGGGTGCTTTTCCTTATCACCGATATGTGCTCAATGTACTGCCGCCACTGTACCCGCCGTCGTTTTGCTGGTCAGAAGGATGCTGCTACACCAAAGGACAATATCGATAAGGGCATAGAGTACATTGCTAACCATCCTGAGGTTCGCGACGTACTTCTTTCTGGTGGCGATGCGCTGCTTGTTAGCGATAGCCGTTTAGAGGAGATTATTAGCCGCCTTCGCGAGATTCCTCACGTTGAGATTATCCGTATTGGTAGTCGTGTTCCTGTGGTTCTTCCACAGCGTATCACCAACGACTTGGTGAACATGCTTAAGAAGTACCACCCAGTTTGGCTCAACACCCACTTTAACCACTCCGATGAGATTACCCCAGAGAGCTACGAGGCTTGCTCTAAGCTAGCCAACGCTGGTGTTCCTCTTGGAAACCAATCAGTTCTTCTACGTGGCGTTAACGACTGCCCAAATATCATGAAGAAGCTGGTTCACAATCTGGTTAAGATGCGCGTTCGCCCATACTACATTTACCAGTGCGACCTTTCAATGGGGCTTGAGCACTTTAGAACTCCTGTATCTAAAGGTATCGAGATTATTGAGAGCCTACGTGGACATACCTCTGGCTACGCTGTTCCTACATTTGTTGTTGATGCTCCTGGTGGCGGTGGAAAAACTCCAGTTATGCCTCAGTACGTTATCTCTCAAATGCCAGGCAAGGTTATCCTTCGTAACTTTGAGGGTGTTATCACCACATATACTGAGCCTACCGACTATAAGAACGAGTGCCAGTGCGATGATTGCAAAAATCAGAAGGCAGAAGATGGTATTGCTGGTTTAATGCATGGAGATAAGCTCTCCATTGAGCCTGCAACACTAAGCCGTAAGACAAGGAATCATCACGATTAAGCCATAACGCGAAGACGCATCGCTCTTCTTTACAGTGACTTTAGTGGTCGGTATTGATTAGTAGAAAGATGCGTCTTCGTGTTTTTATATTTAAAGCCCTTAGGGAACCCTGAAATGCCATTTATTGACGATATCCTCACCTACAAAAGCCTTTCCATTGTAGGACTTGAGAAGAACACGGGCAAAACTGAGTGCCTTAACTATGTCCTTTCACGGTTAAAGGATATGGATAAGCGCATAGCCCTTACGTCTATTGGCATTGATGGAGAGAGCCGCGATATTGTAACAAACACCCATAAGCCCGAAATTCGGATTTACAATGGGATGATATTTATCTCGGCCGAGAAGCACTACTTGCAGCGCCGCATAACATCGGAGATACTGGATGTGAGCAATATCCACACATCGCTGGGGCGGCTGGTTACTGCACGTGCTTTGAGCTCCGATAAGGTGATGCTTTCGGGACCACCCGATACGCATACCCTAAAGAGCCTTATTGCTGACATGAGCCAGTATGATGTTGATTTAACCATTGTTGATGGCGCGCTATCCAGGCTTAGTTTGGCCTCGCCAGCGGTAACAGAGGGAATGGTACTAGCCACAGGGGCGGCCTACTCGGCCAATATCCCCGAGTTGGTTCGCAAAACCAAGTACGTAATAGACCTTATCAACCTTCCCGAGGTTGAGCCAGCACTCAAGCAGCAGCTTGATGCGGTTGAATCGGGGATACTTGCCATTGACCCGCAGGGCTGTTTGCACGACCTTAACGTGCAGTCGGTTTTTATGCTGGAGAAGGCAAAGGACAGAATCTTTAGCCACGGGAACAGGCTCTTTGTTGCGGGTGCAACAAGCAATAACCTGTTCGAGTTTCTGCGGATGCAGAAAAACGCGGCTAGCATAGAGCTGATTGTAAAGGATTTTACCAAGATATTTGCCACCCCCGATGTGTACTACTCCTTTATTAGAAAGGGCGGTACCGTTAAGGTGGTAACCAGAACAAAACTTGCGGCGGTATGCATTAATCCCGTATCGCCACAGGGGTATAGATTAAGCTCTGATGAGCTTAAAGCGGCTATGCAGGATGCCCTGCAGATGCCCGTTTACGACGTAAAAAAGTTATAGAATGCAACTAAAGGCCGCACTTGCCGAGATATACGGACTCCGCTACATGATAGATAGGCTCGATATTAAATCGGGTCTGGCGCATCGTGTTCTGCTGGCCTCGCCTTTTATTGTGAGCCAAAAGGAGTTGCAGCATCAGCTGGAGCTGGTTAGCAATACCCAAAAATCGCTTTGCGATGACTCTACCAAACCACTTTTAGGTAAGGTAACCATAAAGTTGGCGCAGGTTAGGGATATTGGCGGCACTGCAAAGAGCATTCAAAAAGGGGTAACCCTTAACGATATTGAGCTGTTTGAGGTTAAGAGCTTTGCCCTAATTGCCCAAGAGGTTAAGGAGCTGCTCAAAACCATTCCCTTTTTGGGCGAGCAGCTACCCAGTCTTTTGGCCGTGGTGGAGCTGCTAGACCCAGAGGGAACAAGAATTCCATCGTTTTACATAAGTAGCCATTTTGATGCAAACCTAGCACCGTTGCGCAAGCAGCTTGCAGGGCTTGAGCTGATGCTTGAGGGTAGCACCGATGAGCAGCTACAGCGCCAGTCCGATGAGGTGCGCAGCAAAATAGAGGCAATTGAGGATGGTGTACGCCAGAGGCTATCTACCTTGCTGGCCTCCCATGCCAATGATTTGGCCAGGGCGATATTGGCCATAGCCAGTATCGATATACTCATAGCCAAAGCAAAGCAAGCCATTGCTGATAGCTTGGTGATGCCTGTAATTGGCGGTGAAACCACATCGTACCAAGGGCTTTTTTACCCTCAGCTAAAGGAGGTGCTGGAGCAGCAGAATAAGCGCTATCAGCCTATTGATGTTGAGGTAAATAGGGGCTCGTGCCTAATTACCGGCGCTAACATGGCTGGTAAAACGGTGCTGCTAAAAACCTTGGCGCTAAGCCAGGCAATGTGCCAGTACGGTTTCTTTGTGCCAGCCCAAAGCGCACAAGTTGCGCTGGTTGACCATATTCTGTTTAGCATTGCCGATGAGCAGTCGGAGCTATCAGGTTTATCATCCTATGGTGCCGAGATGCTAAAGGTGAACCACATTGTGCAGATGGCCAAAAAGCAGCATAAGCTGCTGGTGCTAATTGATGAGCTGGCTCGCACAACCAACCCAACGGAGGGTAGGGCAATAGTTAATGCCGTGGCTAACTTTTTGAATGGGTGCAACGTAAGAGCCATTATAACAACCCATTATAGCGGCTTGGGCGCAGCTTGCCGCAAGCTAAGGGTTAAGGGATTTATTGATAGCAGCGGCGATACCCAAATCACCATACGGAACATTGGCGACTATATCGATTACTCACTTGTTGAGGACGATGGCACGAGCGTTCCGCACGAGGCGCTTAGAATAGCCCAAATACTGGGTGTTGATGCCGATATCCTTACCGAAGCGGCAAAGCAGCTGGGCGCAAACTAAAAGCATTAAGAAAGAACTAAATAAGTACCAAAACACCAAATAAACGTTTAATACAGCTATGCAGAAGAGCAAGTTAGGTCTCGATTTTGAGAAGGTTGGCTATGCTAAGAACATCGCCAAAAAGATTGCCGATGATGTTCAGAGTTTTGTAGAGAACTACACAACGGTTGCAGTGGAGCGTACCCTCTGCCGCTTGTTAGGAATTGATGGAATCGATGCCAATGCAGTTCCTTTACCAAACGTACTTGTCGATTCTCTTAAGGAGAAGGGCGTACTTGGGCAAGGGGTAATTTTCTACATAGGAAATGCCATTGTTGAAACGGGCCTAAACCCACAGCAAATTGCTGAGCAGGTTTCCGATGGTAAACTTGATTTGGCTGCGCTACCAGTTCATCCAAAGGAGAAGATTGATGCGGTTATCATGCCAATTGTAAACGCTAGTCTCGATAGAATTAAGTCTCGCAGGTCTCGTCGCGAGCACTACCTTAACACCATTGGCGAGGGTGCTAAGCCTTACCTATACGTAATTGTTGCTACGGGTAATATTTACGAGGATGTGGTACAGGCACAAGCCGCAGCCCGTCAGGGTGCCGATATCATTGCCGTTATCCGTACCACCGGTCAAAGCTTGCTAGACTATGTTCCTTACGGAGCAACCACCGAGGGCTTTGGCGGAACCTTTGCTACTCAGGAGAACTTCCGCATTATGCGTAAGGCGCTTGATGAGGTAGGCGAGGAGGTTGGCCGCTATATCCGCCTTTGCAACTACTGCTCAGGACTATGTATGCCCGAGATTGCCGTTATGGGCGCATTCGAAGGGCTTGACGTTATGCTAAACGACGCGCTATACGGTATCCTTTTCCGCGATATCAACATGCAGCGTACAATGGTTGACCAGTACTTCTCTCGTATCATCAACGGTTACGCTGGCGTTATTATCAACACTGGCGAGGATAACTACCTAACCACCGCCGATGCGTTTGATGAGGCTCACACCGTACTTGCATCGGACCTAATCAATGAGCAGCTTGCATTTATTGCAGGTATCCCAGCAGAGCAAATGGGACTTGGCCACGCATTCGAAATGGACCCAGAGCTGGAGAACGGCTTCCTTTACGAGCTGGCTCAAGCACAAATGACTCGTGAGATTTTCCCCGATGCTCCGCTTAAGTACATGCCTCCTACAAAGTTCATGACCGGTAACGTTTTCCGTGGACACATTCAGAATGCGCTATTTAACCAAATTGCTATTTGGACTGGTCAAGGACTTCAGCTTTTGGGTATGATGACCGAGGCTATTCACACACCATTCATGTCCGACCGTTACCTTGCCATTGAGAACGCTAAGTACATCTTCAAAAACATGAAGAGCATTGGCGATGAGGTTGAGTACAAGGAGAATGGAATTATCCGCAACCGTGCCAAAGAGGTGCTAAGCAAGGCTGTTGAACTGCTTGAGGTACTTCAGAACGATGGACTTTTCAATGCTCTAGAACAGGGTAAGTTTGCAGCCGTTAAGCGTCCTAAAACAGGAGGTAAAGGGCTTGCTGGCGTGGTTGAGCGTGGAGCTAATTACAGCAACCCATTTGTTGAGCTAATGAAGAATCGTAAGTAAAAACGCATTAAAGAGACACACAATATGAGCGGAGGATTATACTCTATGGAGGCTCGCGATTTTGATACAACGCTTGACCTCAAAAAGATAAAGCCTTACGGCGACACCATGAACGACGGTAAAACTCAGGTTAGCTTTACCCTTCCTGTACCCTGCGGAAACGAGGCCATTGAGGCCGCAAAGCAGCTTATGAAGAAGATGGGCTTTGAGAATCCACAGGTGGTTTTCTACAAGGAGCTTACCGAAGGGTTTACCTTCTTTAACTGCTATGGCAGCAGCGTACACTCTGTTGACTTTACCTCTATTCACGTACCAAAGGTTGAGGCTACCACTTGGGATATGCACCAAACCGATGAGTACGTTAAGGAGAACATTGGACGTAAGCTAGTAGTTGTTGGCGCAAGTACCGGTACCGATGCCCACACAGTAGGTATCGATGCCATTATGAACATGAAGGGTTACGCTGGACACTACGGCTTGGAGCGCTACGAAGGGTTCGAGGCATACAACCTAGGTAGCCAGGTACCAAATGATGAGTTTATTGCCAAGGCAATTGAGCTAAAGGCCGATGCGCTATTGGTATCGCAAACCGTTACCCAAAAGGACGTGCACATTCAGAACCTTGTTGAGCTTATTGAGATGCTTGAGGCCGAAGGTTTACGCAACAAGCTAATTGTTTGCTGCGGTGGCCCACGTATTTCGCACGAGCTAGCCAAAGAGCTTGGTTACGATGCTGGTTTTGGAATGAACACCTATGCCGACGATGTAGCCTCATTCATAGCACAGGAGTTTGTGCGTAGGAGCAAGAAGTAGTACTATTTCTGAGCCGAATATTGGAAACCCAGATAGAGTTTTTGACTCTGTCTGGGTTTTGCTTTTATGAGTTTGGTAAGCACAAGCAACAGTTTGATATATAGCTATTATTATCTAGTTTCTAATCTTGCCTAAGGGCGAGACAAACTATCTAAGAATCCCATCCAATACTTCGCAAGTATTTATGGTTATAGCCATAAATACTTGCGAGAATTTAATTATATTTGTGGTTATAGCCATAAGATATGATTTCGAGACCATTGTATATTGAGGAAGTAAAAAACTTTATCAATAAACCTCAGATAAAGATTATAACTGGAATTAGGCGTTCTGGAAAGTCCACCGTATTGAGCCTACTTAAACAAGAGTTGCTGAATATGGGAATAGAACAGCATCGAATAATTCAAATGAATTTTGAGAGTTTTTCTTATTCTGAACTATTGGATGCTCGTAGTTTTTATGTGCATATTAAAGAAAAGATACAGCAATCCCAAAGGTATTATTTGCTGTTAGATGAAATTCAGGAAGTTGAGAATTGGGAAAAGGCAGTTAACTCAATTCTAGTTGATTTTGATGTGGATATTTATCTCACCGGCTCTAACTCTCATCTTCTTTCTTCCGAATTGGCAACTTTTTTGGCTGGACGCTATGTGGAAATTCCTATCTATACAATTTCGTATAAAGAATTTTTAGATTTTAGGCAGCATTACTTTTCTAATGCAGATAAACTGAACAATCCATTTGTTCATTACCTAAGAATGGGCGGTTTCCCTGTTATTCATACGCTTAATTACGATACAGAGACCGCCTATAAAGTGGTTCGAGATATATACTCCTCTGTTATTTTGCGGGATACTGTGCAACGGTATAAAATTCGAGATGTGGAGCTACTGGAACGTGTGGTTAAATATGCCTTTGATAATATTGGTAACACTTTCTCGGGTAAAAATGTGGCAGACTATTTTAAAAGTCAGCAGCGTAAAGTGGATATAAATACTATTTATAACTATCTCAAAGCGCTAGAGGGTGCCTTTATTCTTTATCGTGTTCCCAGATATGATATTAAGGGAAAAGAGCTACTTAAAACGCAAGAAAAATTTTACCTAAGCGATATATCTCTTCTGTATGCCACAATGGGTTATAGGGATAGAATGATTTCGGGAATATTGGAAAACATTGTGTTTTTAGAATTGAAAAGACGAGGGTACCAGGTATATGTTGGAAAATTAGATAGTAGAGAAATTGATTTTATTGCCGAAAAGCAAGGAGAAAAAATTTATTTGCAGGTAGTTTATAAAATGGAAAGTAGCCAAACAGCAGAACGTGAATTCTTACCATTATTGAGTATTGACGACCAGTACCCTAAATATGTGATAAGTATGGATGATTTTTGGAAAGATTCCATGGATGGGGTAAAACATATGTATATCAGTGATTTTCTGCTTAGCGAAGGATTCTAATTGTTACTTGTTTCCGATTATTTATTAACGCGAAACGCTTTGCAACTACTACCGTTAGTTGGTTATAGGATAAAAACCCCCAGACAGAGTTTTAAACTCTGTCTGGGGGTTGCTTTTATGTGTTTGTACTATGTAAACAGCTGTAGGATAAGTTGATTCTAATAGTTTCCAGCAAGAACGTAGTTTAGACTAAATAAAAAATAAGGCTTTAATTAAAAATAAGAGCTAAAAACATGTCACGTTTTGGGGTTGTGTGGAATATGTAATAAAAAAGAAATTTATAATTTTAAGAACAGCAAGAACCTGCTTACCGATGAGCAGATGAAAAATGTAAAGGGTGGACAGCGTGATATAACCTGTACTGCAACCAATGAAGAGGGTAGTTCTCGTTCTTTTACAAACTCAAATGCAGATTTAATGCTTGCATGAGGTAGAGCATGGGATGCTGCTGGATATAAGGTTAGCTGTCATTATACTATTTACGTATAATTTTTCATAAAACACCACCTGTTCTTTTCTTGAGCATGTGGTGTTTTTCTTACAAAATGAGATATGAGAAGAATTGAGAAACTATTAATTATATCATTTTGTTTCTTATGTTTAGAATCAAAATGTCAGGAATTATATTCACTTCCATTTGATATTTGTGACAATAGAATCCTAGTTCGCTTTTCTATTTTAGGGTCTCCTGTTGACATGTGTTTTGATACGGGAGCAAACTACAATTTTTTACACATAACAAAAGCCGTCAAGAATAATCGTGTCAATTGCTCTGATAAAATAGAGTTTGTAAACTTTGGAATACAGGATTTAAGAATTCAGAGAATTACAAATTATCGTGACAGCATTTTTGGAAACAACTGGGCTGTATTAATTAGTGAGCAGTTATCTAACATTGGATGTGATATAGATGGTATTGTTAGCGGTCAGAATATGCTTGAATGTTCAGTTGTTGAGGTTAATTTTTTAAGGAAACAAATTTTAGGATTTTCTTCAATAACGGATATTTTGAACTCATATCATAGCAACATTAAAAAGTATAATATAAATAAACCATCAGTTGGATACGAAACTCCAGCGAGTGCTTTCACTGGAGATTTTGCATCACTTCAAGGGACGATTCTATTTAATGATTCAACTGAGGTCAATACACAGTTCTTGATAGATACAGGTTCTAAATTTGAGTTGGCATTGGTTGTAACAGATAGTCTTTTGATACGGAAGTATAGTAACGGAAAAGAACAATATAAGAATGAACTGTTTGGCATTGATGAAACCGTTGATTTTACATATGTATCATATGGAATAGAAAATGAACAGCAATCAGATTTGGTAAAATCATTAATGTTTTACAGTGAATCTAATGATTTTTCAATATTTGGTTCAAGAAAGATAGGTGTTTTATTAGGAGTTCCCTTTTTTATAAGGAATAAATCCATCATTATTGATAATTTTAATAAGAAATTATATTTAGTAAAATAAATCATGTTAAAAAGTAATCTTCTCGTTCTAGTTGCTTATCTGCTAGTTTTCTCTTCCTGTAGTACTCCCCCCGAAAACGTTTCTACCACTAACGAAAAGCCACGGCCAGTAGTACTAATATTTAATAAAAATCCAGATAGTGAATCTATTGATGTGTCTGGATTGAAATACAGTATGTACTCTCCATTGAAATACTTTGATGAAAAGAATTATCTAGAAGTATTTCAGTATCCTCGTTATACATCTACAAATGACACCATAACTATGACTGTGGGGGAAGAGATATTTATATACCATAAGCAATGTCGTTTAGTTAGTGGAAACTTATAACGGCTTGTAATTCATTGAGTAAGGT